>Ga0209172_10000137_pt1 | contig 219783 bp, 203 predicted proteins | sample LarsenN4metaG_FD_184113 | JGI IMG/M metagenome (GOLD analysis project Ga0209172, IMG submission 184113) | Hot spring sediment bacterial and archeal communities from British Columbia, Canada, to study Microbial Dark Matter (Phase II) - Larsen... ...
CCTCGTGGAGGCGGTCAAGACCGAGTTCCGGGAGAACGAGGACCTCCCCAACACCACCAACCCCGACGACTGGGCCAAGATCGCCGGCCGCCGGAGCGAGCGCATCGTGCATGTGCGGCCGGTGTTCGACCGCGAAGGCAAGAAGCCGCGCAAGGTCGAAACCATCAGCACGGGTCATTACCTCTGATCACCGGTCCTGCCTCACCGATCCGCGTTCATCCCTTCGCCGGTTCCGGGGCGATGGGGGCTCGGCCATCGCCGCTGGCGATCCCGGCCCTGGCCATCACCCGGTGGGAGCGTGTGGGCGGGGGGTGTTAGCGGTCGGGGAGGTCGGGACGAAAGGACACCCACATGGCCATCGATAAGATCATGGGCAGCGAGACGGAGCTGGGGATCACGGCCCGCGACCCCTCGGGCTTCGATCCGGTCGGAAGCTCCATCTTCCTCATCAACGCGCTGCCCGTGGTGCAACCGATCCGGACCATGTGGGACTACGCCGGCGAGAATCCCCTGCTGGATGCCCGCGGCTTCGAGGTCAGCGGCGAGCGCGAGCGACCGAGCCAGCAGGACAACCGCGCCATCAATAAGGTCCTGCCCAACGGCGGTCGCCTGTACGTGGACGGCGCCCACCCCGAGTATTCCACGCCCGAGGTGACCAACGCCCGGGACCTGGTGATCTTCGAGAAGGCGGGGGAACGGCTCTTCGACCAGTGCCGGGAGGCGGCCAACGGCAAGCTCCCGCCGCCCCAACAGCTCCTCATCTACAAGAACAACAGCGACGGGAAGGGGAACAGCTACGGCTATCACGAGAACTACCTGGTGGCCCGGAGCGTGCCCTTCGACCGACTGGTGGAGGGCCTGACCCCCTTCCTGGTTTCGCGGATCATCCTCTGCGGCGCCGGCAAGGTCGGCGCGGAGAACGGGACGGAGCCCTGCGACTACCAGATCTCCCAGCGGGCGGATTTTTTCGAGACCCTGATCGGCCTGGATACCATGGCCAAGCGCCCTATCATCAACACCCGCGACGAGCCCCATGCCGACGAGGAGAAGTACCGGCGCCTCCACGTCATCGTGGGGGACTCCAACATGTCGGAGATCACCACCTACCTCAAGGTGGGGACGACGGCCATCGTCCTCGCCATGGTGGAGGACGGCTTCATCCGCAAGGACCTCGCCCTGGAGGACCCGGTCCGGGCCATCAAGGAGATCTCCCACGACACCACCTGCCGCCGGAAGGTCCGCCTCAAGCGGGGGAAGGAGTTCTCCGCCATCGAGCTGCAGCGGGAGTACCTGGAGCTGGCCCTGGAGTACTACGCCACGGCCGAGGCCTCCCCCCAGGTGAGCGACCTCCTGGAGCGGTGGCAGGCCGTCCTGGACCGGCTGAGCGAGGACCCCATGCTCTGCGCCCGGGAGCTGGACTGGGTCATCAAGAAGGAGCTCATCCACTCCTACATGGCCCGCAAGGGCATCGGCTTCGACGACCAGCGCATCAGCATGCTGGACCTGCAGTATCACGACCTGCGCCTGGACAAGGGGCTCTACTACAAGCTGGAGCGCGAAGGGGTCGTGGAGCGCCTGGTGACCGACGCCGAGATCCTGGCCGCCATGGGCAGCCCGCCCGCAGACACCCGGGCCTACTTCCGTGGGATGTGCCTCAAGAAATTCCCCGAAAACATCTACGGGGCCAGCTGGAGCTCGGTCCTCCTGGACACGGGGGAGGCCACGGTGAAGAAGATTCCCATGGCGGAGCCCGGCCGGGGGACCCGCAAGCTCGTGGGCGAGGTCCTGGAGCGGTCCGACACCGTGGCGGAGCTCTTGGAGCGGCTGGCGGGATAGCGGAGGGATTGCGTCGGTGGATCTGGAGTTCAAGTGGTCCGAGGCCGGGTCCAGCTTCTTCGATCTCCTGCGGCGGCAGGAACCGGTGCTCGTGCCCCAGGTGGCCATGGAGGGGCAGGTCCCTCGCGAGGGGGCGCCCCCGGTGCCGGCCGGCACCACGGTGCTGGCCCTCCGGTACCGGGACGGGGTCATCATGGCGGGGGACCGGCAGGCCACGGAAGGGCACCAGGTCGCTTCCCGGCGCATCGAGAAGGTGTACGCGGCCGACGAGCACTCGGCCATCGCCATCGCCGGGGCCGCCGGCCCGTGCATCGAGATGGCCCGCCTGTTCCAGACCGAGCTGGCCCACTACGAGAAGCTGGAGGGGATGGGCCTGAGCCTGGAGGGCAAGGCTAACAAGCTGGCCCAGATGGTCCGGGCCAACCTGCCGCTGGCGATGCAGGGACTCATCGTGGTTCCCATCTTTGCCGGCTACGACCTCAAGCGGGGCGAGGGCCGGATCTACAAGTACGACGTGGTCGGCGGACGCTACGAGGAGGCGGATTACCACGCCATCGGGTCCGGCGGGAAGGACGCCCGCGCCACGATGAAGAAGCTGTACCGGCCGGGCCTGGCCGAGGACGAGGCATTCCGCCTGGCCCTGGAGGCGCTGTACGATGCGGCCGACGAGGATATCGGGACCGGCGGCCCGGATTTCGTCCGGCGGATCTTCCCCAGCGTCAAGCTGGTGACCCGGGCCGGGATCCAGGACATTCCCGAGGACCGCGTGGCGGCGGTCTGCGAGACCATCGTGAACGCGCGCCGGACGAGCGCGGGCTAGAGGCACAGGCGATGCCGCTTCCCTACTACGTCTCCCCCGAGCAGATGATGCAGGACAAGGCGGAGTATGCCCGCAAGGGCATCGCCAAGGGGAAGTCCATCATCGCGCTGGAGTTTGCGGGGGGCGTCCTGATCGTGGCGGAGAATCCCAGCGCGTCGCTGAACAAGATCTCGGAGATCTATGACCGCATCGCCTTTGCCGGGGCGGGGAAGTACAGCGAGTTCGAGCGGCTGCGCAAGGAGGGGATCCGGTACGCCGACCTCAAGGGCTACGCCTATGGCCGGGAGGATGTCACGGCCAAGTCGCTGGCCAACGCCTACTCCCAGGTGATCGGGAACATCTTCAGCATGGAGATCAAGCCGCTGGAGGTGGAGATCCTGGTCCTGGAGGTGGGCGAGGGGACGGCCCCCAATGAACTCTACCGCATCGCCTTCGACGGCAGCATCGCCGACGAGAAGGGCTACGCCACCATCGGCGGGCAGGCCGAGGAACTGAAGCTCTTCCTGCGGGACAAGTACGCGGACGGGCTGGACCTGGCGAAGGCCCTGCGTCTGGCCACCCGGTCCCTGGAGGCGGCGGCCAGCCAGAAGGTGAAGGCGGCCACCCTGGAAGTGGCGGTTCTGGAACGTGACCGGGTGGGGCGGAAGTTTCGTCGCCTCGGGCCGGCCGAGGTCCGGGACCTTTTGGAGCGGGAGGGGAACGGGGGCGGTTAGCCCTGCGGGTTCCGGCCGGGATGCAGCGGCGAATCTTCGGCCTCGAGAACGAATACGGCCTGATCTCCTCCTCGGCCGGCGGGCGCGTCAACCTGTCGGTGGAAAGCGCCCTGGGCTACCTCTTCGAGAAGGTCGTCTCCCGCCAGCGCGGCACCAACGACTTCCTGCGCAACGGCGCCCGCCTCTACCAGGACACCGGCTGCCACCCTGAGTACGCCACCCCCGAGTGTGACAACGCCCTCGACCTCACCATCCACGACAAGGCGGGGGAGCGGATCATCGAGGAGCTGCTCCTCACGGCCGAGCGGAAGCTCCAGGAAAACGGGATCGACTGCGACATCTTCATCTTCAAGAACAACACCGACTCGGTGGGGAACACCTACGGCTGCCACGAGAACTACCTGGTGGAGCGGGGGGTCAACTTCCACAAGCTGGCGGAGCAGCTCATCCCCTTCTTCGTGACGCGCCAGATCTTTGCCGGGGCGGGCAAGGTCCTGAAGACGCGCCTGGGGAACCACTACTACATCTCCCAGCGGGCGCAGCACATCTACCAGGAGATCTCCGGCGCCACCACCAGCTCCCGCGGGATCATCAACACCCGCGACGAGCCCCATGCCGACGAGGAGAAGTACCGGCGCCTCCACGTCATCGTGGGGGACTCCAACATGTCGGAGATCACCACCTACCTCAAGGTGGGGACGACGGCCATCGTCCTCGCCATGGTGGAGGACGGCTTCATCCGCAAGGACCTCGCCCTGGAGGACCCGGTCCGGGCCATCAAGGAGATCTCCCACGACACCACCTGCCGCCGGAAGGTCCGCCTCAAGCGGGGGAAGGAGTTCTCCGCCATCGAGCTGCAGCGGGAGTACCTGGAGCTGGCCCTGGAGTACTACGCCACGGCCGAGGCCTCCCCCCAGGTGAGCGACCTCCTGGAGCGGTGGCAGGCCGTCCTGGACCGGCTGAGCGAGGACCCCATGCTCTGCGCCCGGGAGCTGGACTGGGTCATCAAGAAGGAGCTCATCCACTCCTACATGGCCCGCAAGGGCATCGGCTTCGACGACCAGCGCATCAGCATGCTGGACCTGCAGTATCACGACATCCGTCAGGACCGGGGGCTGTACTATACCCTCATCCGCCAGGGCCACGCCGACCGGCTGGTCAGCGACGAGATCATCGAGGACGCCATGACCACCCCACCCCAGACCACCCGGGCCAAGATCCGCTCGGACTTCATCAAGTTCGCCAACGAGCGGAACAAGTCCTACGACGTGGGCTGGTCCTACCTCAAGTTGAACGACCGCTACCAGCGGACCATCCTGTGCAAGGACCCCTTCCGGCCCACCGACCCCCGCGTCGAGGAAATGATCAATTCCTACTAGGCTCTTCCACCCGCAGCCGGTCAGGCTCGAGGGCGTTCAGGTGCGACTGGAACCCCTGGTGCCGTGGCTGGCCTCGGCCTTTCCCGGAGGATCCTGCGGAAAGCAGCGCTCCAGCTCCCGGGCGACCTGGGCGATGGCCTTGAAGATCCCGTCGCAGTAGCGGCCCTCGTCGAAGTGGTGGTGCAGGTCCCGGTTCACCGCCTCCCAGGAGCTCCGGGGAGTGACCCGGCGCACCTCTTCCCCCCCGACCACGGCAAAGGCACGGCTCCTGGCAGAAACGTACACCAGAACGGCCGTGGGTCGTTGGTCCGCGGGCAGATCCCAGTCCTGGAGGAGGATGTGAGCCCGGGCCTGGGGATCCGCCGTCGCCTGCGCGTCGATGAAGAGCCCGATCCATGCCCGGGTGTGCCGGCGCGCCTCCTCCAGGGCGGCCGTGATCTGCTGCCGTTCGCTCCCGGTCAGGAAACGCCGTCGCAGGCCCACGTGCCATCCAGAAAACATAACCGCCAAGGCGCCAGAAGCGCCATGGGGAGGCAATCAGGCAACCGGGCAACTTGGCAATCTGGCCTCCAGGAACCCCTGGTTGCCGAATTGCCAGATTGCCTGATCGCCAGTCATTGGCCTTGGCGCACCAATCCGCCTGAGGCGGATGCCGTTGGTACCGGCGGTTTGTAGATCTTAAGCGTGGTCCGGGAGCACCGCGTGGATCGCGGCTCCCACGATCTCGACGATGCGATCCACCTGGGCCTCCGTAATGACCAGGGGCGGGGCCAGCAGGATGATGTCACGGACCACCCGGGTAAAGAGGCCACGCGCTTCCATCTCCGCCTTGACCCGGCCGATGACGTTCTTGGCCGGATCAAAGGCAGCCTTGGTGGCCCGGTCCGCCACCAGCTCCACGGCGCACATCAGGCCCAAACCCCGGACCTCGCCCACGGCCTTGAGGTCCGTCAGCGTCCGCAATCCCGCCAGGAGGCGGGACCCCATCTTTTCCGCCCGCTCCACCAGGTCTTCCTGGTCAAGGATTTCGAGGTTTCGCAGCGCCACGGCACAGCAGGTGGGATGGCCGGAGTAGGTGTAGGCGTGCATCCACCGGTCGCCGTACGGGACCGAGAGCATCGCCTGGTGGATCGGCTGCGAGATCATGATCCCTCCCAGGGGGAGATAGCCGCTGGTGATCCCCTTCGCGAAGGCCATGATGTCGGGCTGCACCTTCCAGCGCTCCAGCGCGAACATCCGACCGGTGCGACCGAACCCGGTGATCACCTCGTCGGCGATGAACAGCACGTCGTGCTTCGTGCAGATCTCCCGTACCCGGGGGAAGTAGTCGTCGGGCGGGACGACGATGCCTCCGGCGCCCTGGACCGGCTCCGCGATGAAGGCTGCCACGGTCTCGGGGCCCTCTCGGAGGATGGTCTCCTCCAGCATCCGGGCCGCCGCCATTCCCACGGTCTCACCGGGTTTCACCCCGTCAAGGCGATAGCCGTAGGGCGCCGCCGTCTGGACGAAGTTGGGGACCCGGGGTTCGAACATCTTGGCGTATCCCGGGATCCCGGTGGCACTCATGGTCGCGAGGGTCACGCCATGATAGGCAAACTGGCGGGAGATGACCTTGACCTTGTCGGGACGACCCTTGGCTTTCCAGTAGAACCGTGCCGTCTTGAAGGCGCTCTCATTGGATTCGGCGCCGCCGCTGGTGAAGTACACGGCGGTGAGGTTCGGGTACGCCAGCTCCGTGAGCCGTCGGGCCAGGCGGATGGCGGGCACGTTGGCCGACCCCGCGTAGTTCGTGGAGAAGGCCAGGGCGGCCATCTGTTCGGCCGCGGCCTCGGCCAGTTCGCGGCGGCCGTGACCGGCGTTCACGTTCCAGAGGCATGAAAGGCCGTCCAGGTACTCCCGGCCCGAGGCATCGGTCAGGGTGGCACCACTGCCCCGAACCCAGATATGCGGTTCCGCGTGGTCTGCCGGGTGGTACAGCGGATGGAGAAGGTGCTTCCGATCCTCAGCCAGAAGTGCGGAGACATTCCAAGTGGCCATGATGCCTCTCCTCCCGGACACGCTGCGTGTTGTTATCCCCGCCCGCGAACCGAGGGGCGGACGCGACCCGCGGATACTATCCCGACCCTGGGGCGGATGTCCAGACCACCCGGCGATTCGGCTTGGATTCGTTTGCCTTGATGGGCTATAAATCGTGCCACGAGCCTTCGGTCTTCAGCCGTCAATCACTCGGGGCGTGACGTACAAGGTGCGAGGTTCGGGGTGCAAGGTTCGAGGTTCGATGTTCCGCCTCGCACCTTGAACATCGAACGTGGCCCGCTGAGGGAATCTGCTGATTGCCGATGGCTGGTGAGACCAGACGCGTTTCGCCTTTCCGGCTTCCATTGACTTTCGAAAGGAGCACAGCTTGGACATCCGGGTCGTTGCCGGGGATGTGACGAGGTTCCGAGGCGATGCGCTCGTCGTGAATCTGTTCGAGGGGGTCAAGTCACCAGGCGGGGCCACGGCGGCCGTGGACGACGCCTTGTTCGGCGCAATTCGCAAGCTGATCCAGGCGGGAGAACTGACTGGGAAGTGGGGGGAACAGACGCTGGTCCACACGCTGGGAAAGCTCCCGGTCGTGCGGGTCCTGATCATGGGACTTGGGAAGAGAGAAGAGTTTACCCTGGACCGGGTGAGGGTCGTGTCGGCCGACGCGGCCAAGTGCCTGCGAAAGATCGGCGCGAGGCGAATCGGCACCGTCGTCCACGGCGCCGGGGCCGGCGCGGCGGGCTTTAACGCTGCCCAGGCCACCCAAGCCCTGGTCGAGGGGGCGGTGCTGGGCCTGTACCGGTTCACGCGCTACAAGCGGGGAAAAGACGACAACCAGAGGCAGATCGATCTGCTCACCATCGTGGAGCGGGACCGGGTGAAGCTGCGCGCCATGGCCGAGGCGGTTCGCCGCGGGCGCATCCTGGCCGAGGCCACGAATGCGGCCCGGGACCTGGTGAATGAGCCGGGCAACACGCTCACCCCCAGGGAACTCGGGCGCCGCGCGCGCGCCATGGCCCGCGGGGCCCGCATCCGGTGCCGCGTGCTGGGCCCGCGCGAACTGCGCCGCCTGGGGGCCAGGGCCCTCCTCGGGGTTGCCCGCGGCAGCCAGCAGCCGCCGCGGCTCATCGTCCTCAACTATCGCGGGGGACGGCGGGGCGGACCGCACCTGGGCCTGGTGGGGAAGGGGATCACCTTTGATTCCGGCGGGATCTCCATCAAGCCGGCCGAAAACATGGAGGCAATGAAGGGAGACATGGCCGGAGCGGCCGCGGTGCTGGCCGCCACACGGGCCATTGCCCTCTTGAACCTGCCCATCCATGTGACGGCGGTCGTCCCGGCGTCGGAGAACCTCCCGAGCGGGACGGCCCTGAAGCCCGGGGACATCATACAGGCCATGAGCGGGAAGACCATCGAGGTCATTAACACCGATGCGGAGGGCCGCCTGGTCCTGGCCGACGCCCTGCACTACGCCCGCGGGCACAAGGTGAGTCACCTGGTGGACGTGGCGACCCTCACCGGAGCCTGCGTGGTGGCCCTGGGGACCATCAACAGCGGCGCCTTCACGAACAATCAGGCGCTCCTGGATACGGTGCTGGCCGCGGGGAGGGCCGCGGGCGAGAAGATTTGGCCCCTGCCCATGGATGTCGAGTATGACGAACTGATCAAGAGCGACGTGGCCGAGATCAAGAACACGGGCGGCCGGAGGGGCGGGGCGATTACCGGGGCCAAGTTCCTTCAGAACTTCGTGGGAGACACACCCTGGGTGCACTTGGACATCGCCGGAACGTTTGAGGCGGACAAGGAAAAGGGGTACCTCCCGAAGGGCGGAACGGGCGTGATGGTGCGAACGCTGGTGAATCTGGCTGTCGAGCTGCTTCCGCACTAAGCGGTCAGCGTTCAGCTCTCAGCGATCAGCCATGAGCCTCAAGCTGAAAGCTGACGGCTGACAGCCGAGGGCTAGACGACGATGCAGGTGATGGTCTTCCCGACGCCGTCCACCGCCTGGAGTCTCGACATGACAAGCTTGCCGATGGCGCCTGGATCCTTGGCCTCGACGAAGGCGATGATGTCGTAGGGCCCGGTAACCAGGTGTGCCGACTTGACGCCGGTGAGCTTGGCGATTTTGCCGCGGGCCGTGAGGGCCTTTTTGGGTGCGGCCTCGATGAGGACATAGGCGCTGGCCATGACATCTGCCTCCTCGTAAGTGCGTGGTTCCTCTGCGCGCTTGGACGCGCCCAGTCACCATAGCCAAGACCCGGAAGTCCCGCAAGCCAAAAACCCCCTGACAGGTTTCGGGTGGCCGAAGCGCTCACCCGCGAGCTACGGAAGGCAGGAGGTCGTGACGGATCCACGCTGCGCCGAGGCATGCCGGGAGGTCTTCCTCCCCGAGGAATTCCGGATCGCGGACCTTGCCGTCTCCACGGCGTTTCTGTACCGCGATCAGGCGTTTCGCGGCCGGTGCCTGGTGACCCTGCGGGAGCATTCCACGGAACTGTTTCAACTCACCCCGGCGATGCGGACGGCATTGATGGAAGATGTCGCCCGAATCGCGGAAGCGCTGTTCCGGGCCCTGACCCCGATCAAGATCAACTACGAACTGCTCGGGAACCTCGTTCCTCACATCCACTGGCACCTCATCCCCCGGTTCCGCGAGGACGGCATCTATCCCCAGCCGATCTGGGCCGCTCCACAACCGCCGAGGAGCCTGGCGGCGGCAGAGCGGGATACGCTGATTGCGAAGATCCGACATTCCCTTCGTTGACTCCGGTCTTCGCGCTCAGCCGCTCGCATTCGGACCGCCGGTGTACACGAAACCGTTCGTCCTCGCAGCCCTGGCCAACTTCCTGTTCTTCAGCAACCTCAATGTCTACACGCTGCTTCCCCTGTACATCCAGGCTCTGGGCGGACGGGAGGGTCAGATCGGCACCATCATGGCCATGTTCAGCCTGGCCGCGCTCGTCTGCCAGGCCGGCATGGGTCCCTGGCTGGATCGGTGGGGCCGGAAGCCCTTCCTCCTCTTGGCGGCGGGTGCCGCGACGGCCGTCTCGCTGGCCTTTGTCGCCTCCACCCGCCTGGGATGGCATTTCTACCTGCTGCGGTTCCTGCAGGGCGGGGCCTTCTCCCTCTTTCTCACCAGCAACCTGACCCTCATCGCGGACCTCGCGCCTCCCGGCCGCCGGGCCGAGGCGGTGGGGATCTTCGGGGTCTCGGGCCTGGTGACAATCGCCATCGCGCCTGCCCTGGGGGAGATGATCCTGCGGGCGTGGGGATTTCCGGCCCTGTTTGGGGCGAGTCTGCTCGTCGCCCTGGCGACTGTGGGAGTGTGCCTGGCAACGACGGTCCCCGCGCCCGAACGTTCGAAAGAGACACTCGGGTTGGGGCCGGGTTTCTGGCGGACGTTCGCGCCCGTGCTCACCTCGGCCTTTCAATTCGGACTGGCCAACTCGATCGTCTTCGTCTTCCTGCCGCCCTTTGCCCGGCAAGTCGGTATTCCCCGGATCGGCCCGTTCTACGTGGTGTACACGGCCATGGCCATTGCCGTGCGCTTCCTGGGCGGGCGGCTGGCCGACCGATTTGGGCGGTGGCAGGTGATTCTTCCTTCGCTGGTGGGTCTGGCCACGGGCGTCTTGCTGTTCAGCCTCTTGGAGTCCACCTGGCTCCTCCTCCTGATCGCCCTGGTGAACGGCACGTCTCACGGCTTCGTCTATCCCGCGACGAGCGCGCTGGCATTTGACCGCGCGCCCAGCGGGTCGCGGGGCAGGGCGCTCTCCGCCTACAACATGGCGGCCTTGACGGGCGGAGCCATCGGGGCGATCGGATTCGGCTGGCTGGCGCAGCACGTGGGGTACCGCGCGGGATTCGTGGTGACCGGCCTCCTCCTCGCGGTGGGAGCATTGGTGTTCTGGCGGAAGCGGTAGTAGGGGCGCGATTAACCCAACCATTGCGGTTGGACCGCAAAGGACGCAAAGCACGCAGAGAACCCCCTAATATCTCTAGGTCCGGGGAGCCGAAATTCGAGAGGGAGTGCCAAAGATTCTGGACAGTCACATGTCTTGGACTTGGTGAGGTGTGGTTGCCCTTTGCGGTCTCGGCGTCCTCTGCGGTGAAATATTTGGAATTAGTCGCGCCGCTACTTCACGGGCGTGCATTCGGGATGGGAACAGTGTTCTTGCGCCCATGCCGGTGTTCTGTTAGCCTCGCGGGAGCCCACATCCTGGCAGCTCTGCGGACACCTTCACCATGGACCACGCACAGTCCTCCCTGGCGGTCGAGGCGCTGAAACACCTCGACGCCCTCTACAATCTGGCGCGCTGGCTCACCCACGACCCGGTGGAGGCGGAGGACCTGCTTCAGGAGACCTACCTGCGCGCCCTCCGGGGGGCCCATCTGTTCCAGCCCGGAACCAATCTCCGAGCCTGGTTGTTTCAGATACTGAGGAATACGTTCTTCACCCAGTACAAGCGCAAGGGACGGGACCCGGACGTGTTGGACCCGGAGGTGCTGGACGCATTGCCCGCCGCGGCCGGGGCAATCGGCTCGGGAGAACCGCTGGCGGGCCCGCGGAACGGGACGGCCGGACTCGATCTTACGGCGGCCCTGAACCGGCTGCCCGAGGACTATCGGTCCGTCGTCCTTCTGGCGGATCTCGAGGATTTCAGCATGGTGGAGATTGCCCGGATCATGGACTGTCCCGTGGGAACGGTGAAGTCCCGACTCTTCCGCGCACGAGTAATCCTGAAGGGGTTGCTGCGGGATTACCGGCGATAGGCCGGCCGAGGTTGTTTGAATGGACTGCGCTGAGGCGCGCGAACAACTCGCCGATCTGAACCGGGGGCAGCTCGGTGCCGACCTCACCGAGGCGGTCCGCGGTCACGTGGGGCAGTGCGCCTCCTGTCGTGCCGCTCTGGAGAGGGACGCCGAGCTCCGCGGCCTGATCCGCGCCCAGGCCCCGCGGCATACGGCGCCGCCCGCCCTGCGCGCCCGGCTCGAGGCGCTGGTCACCCAGCCCCGCGGCGCGGGAGGGGCAGGCTGGTGGTGCTGGCTGCGGCTGCATCCCTGGCCGGCGGGGGCCCTGGCAGGAGCGGTGTGCGTCCTCCTGGTGGTCGGCACCTGGTGGCTCCGGCAGCTGGCGGATCCCGTCTCGCGGATGACCGCCCAGGCGGTGGCCGAGCACGCCGAATATGTCAAGGAAGCCAAAATCCGACCGGCGGCCGATCCGGCCGCCGTCATGCAGGCGCTGCGATCCCAGGTGGATTTCCCCTTCGAGCCCGTCTTTCAGGGCGATCCGCAGGTGCAGTTGGTCGCCGGACTGGTGGGCGAGCTGTCAGGCAGGCGGGCGGCGACGTTCATCTACAAGGACGCGGCGGGGCGGTACACGACGCTGTTCCTCATGCCGGGTGCGGGCATCGTCGTCCCGGAGGGGGATCGGATGCCCATCGAGACCTTCCGGCCGCACTACCGGACGGCCTCGGGCCGCAGCCTGATCTTGTGGAAGCACCGGGACCTGGCCTGGCTTCTGGTCTCGGACCTCGACAAGTCCGAAGTGCCTGCCATGTACCTCAAGGTCCGCAAGGCGGCAAATCCTCCCTCAGCGTCCCAACCATCGGGAATCTCTTGAGCACATCCGCTGGGTGCGGGGCGTCCTTCAGACTGCCGGTCAAGTCTCGGCCGGCGGCGTGAAGCGCCTGGTGCCTGCCATCCTGCCAAAGGAAACTCCGGGACACGTCATAGACCCTTCCGGCGTAGGCAATGAACGCGGGTGCGCCATCCTTGCCGTTGTATCGGCCCAGTTCCTTCTTAGTGAATTGTCGCTTCCGCATGACGCTTGGGGGGCGACCCCTGGCATGGAGGCGATGGGGAGGTCCGAATTCTCCTCGGACCTCCCCCAGGCCGATTCGAGGCCTACCGCAGGAACTTTCCCACCCAGGGAGAGGTCTCACCACGCCGCAGGTAGTGGCCAGAGGGACCCTCGCCCAGGAATTCAGAGAACCAGGCTTCATGCTCAACTTCTTCGTTGAGGATGGCCAGAGACAAATCGTAGGTCCGATGATCCTTCCCAGCAGTGAGATTACAGATGTGGGTGTATCCCCGTACGGCGCATCGCTCGGCCTCCACCAGCACCGTCAACATTGCCTTGATGTCCCGGGGATCCTTCGGCAGGCTGGCAGGCGGACAGGCCGAGACATCATGGAAGACCTTCATGTCGTCGGGCAGCTTACCGCCGAGCTCGTAGATGCGAGGAACCAGGGCCTCGAAGTGATTGCGATCTTCGATGCGGGCGGTCTCTGCGATCTCTTTGATGCCTTCCCCCTCCAGACCGATCAGGTTCACCCGCAGGATGGTGTAGTAGTAGAAGGTGGTGAGTTCCGCGGCCGCGTTCTTGACCAACAGCTCCACCAGTTGATCCACGTTGACCCCCGCCTTCTCCACCATCTCTCGTGCTACCTTAGCCATGATCTTTCCCCTTTCTTCGAATGACTCCCTTTCTCTTAAAAGAAGATGCTCGAATTTCGCTGTGAACCTGTCTAGACATCACCTCCTTCGCACGTGCCCGCAGCCCCTCACGGTCGCCTCGGTCTTGGGCGCGTTGCTCGGCCCCCTGCCTGACTGCCCTTTCCCCGGGCGTTCCTCCTTCGACGGGGGGCCGGCCGGACGTCTTTCCCGGGCGCGGCTGGTTGGGGGGGTCGGGGGCACCTGGGGCAGTACCCATAGAACTCGACACGGCGTCTCGTGACGGTGAACTGGCCCGGGGAGGTTGGCGGCAGCGGGATATCGTCCAATCCCGGGTCCCGGATGTCCAGGACGCGGCCACAGGAGAAGCAATGGAAGTGGTGGTGGCTGGGGCGGGTCGCCTCGTACAAGAGACTTCCCTCCGGTCCCTTCAACCGAAGGATTTGGCCAACCCGCTCCAGGGTCTCCAGGGTGGCGTACACGGTGTTCAGCGACACCATGGGATGGCTCTGACGGACCACCTCGTGGATCTGTCGCGGACTGGCATGTCCCAACCCGCACACAGCCCGGAACACGGCGGCGCGCTGGGGGGTCAGCCTGAACCGGTGGGCCCGAAGTGACCCGGCCAGCTCCCTGCCCGGCGGTCCCTCGGCCGATGAGTCTCCCGCGGTCTTTTTAGATCTCATTATTTCCTAACGGATAATTTTTACTTAAAATACTCCTTCCCAACCCCCTTGTCAAGACTCTCGCAGGCGGGACTCGCCTGGGGGCGCTGGACGGGGGTCTCGGGTCGCGAGGGGGTGGTCGGCGCGAGAAGAGACGCCAGTCTCCGGCTTCGGAAGTTCGTACCGTATTCCGACCCCCGGCATCTCCTCCACGCCGACCGTCCCGACGGAGGCGGGGCGGCAGTGATCGGACCCGCGGCCCACGGGTACCCCCTGGGTGCGGCCGGCTGCCTTCAGACCGCCTCCGCAGGGCTCGACCGATGTTGCGGACTGTAGACTCGGGACACGGCAGGGGGTTCGGCCGGCCGGCTCTTGAGCAGTTCGGCGATGGCGGAGGCGGCCTTGAGGCCGGAGCCGGTCAGGGGGATGACGGTGGTTTCCCCGGCAGGAAGCTTACCCGCCGCCGCCAGCTTCAACGCCCCCGCCGGCGCCACAGCCGCGGTCGGCTCGACGTAGAAGCCGGTGCGGCCCAGGGTGAAGAGCGCCGACACGATTTCTGCCTCGGACACGGTGAGGAGATCGCCCTGGCTCTGGCGGCAGGCCTCCAGGATGGCCTCGGCGCGGTCGGGCGCGGCGATGCGAATCCCCTCGGCGATCGTGGCGCCCGGCTCTGCGGTCGGTCGCCCGCTCCATGCGGCGGCGAGGGGCGCGCACGGTTCCGCCTGGATGCCGATGAGTCGCGGGAGGCGCGCGATCTCGCCCGCCTCCAGCAGATCCCGGAATCCGAGATACGCTCCCAGATACAAGGTGCCATGGCCGACCGGAAGGATCACCTGATCCGGCGCGCGGAATCCCAATTGCTCCCACACCTCGAAGGCGAAGGTCTTGGTTCCCTGGAAGAAGTACGGGTTGAAGACGTGGCTGGCGTAGTAGGTGTGCTCCGCCTCTTTCCTCGCCGCCGCGGCCACGTCCTCCCGCGTGCCGGGGATCGGAACGACCTCGGCCCCATAGGCGGCGATCTGGGTCAGCTTGCCGCTGGAGGCGGAAGCCGGGACAAAGATCCGGCAGGCGATCCCGGCCCGCGCCGCGTAGGCCGCGACGGCTGCGGCTGCATTCCCCGACGAGTCCTCCACGCCCGCCTGGACGCCCAGCCGTTTCATGTGGCTGAGCATCACAGCGGCCCCCCGGTCCTTGAAGGAGCCGGTCGGGAGGAGGAATTCCAGCTTCAGGTGGGAGCCCGGAAGGGCTGCCCAGGGGAGCAGGGGAGTGACCGGCTCCCCCAATGTCACCGCCTCACCCTCGGCAGGCAGGGGGAGCGTCTCGCGGTACCGCCACAGGCTCTGCGGGCGAGTGCGGATGGCCTCGCGCGGGAAGATCGCCTTGAGGCGTACGTCATAGAGACCACCGCAGGGACAGCGCCAGCGGAGGGAGTCGGCGGGAGCCATCCTGTGGCAGGTGGCGCAGACCAGTTCGGCGGGCATGGGGGGTCCGATGGTCAGAGGACCTGCATCAACTCCTTGGCCTCTTCGTAGTTCGGATCGATCTCCAGGGCGCGCTTGCAGCAGCGCTGGGCGCCGTTTGAATCCCCCAGTTCCTTCAGGCAGACCGCCTTGTGGTACCAGGCTACCTTGGAGTTCCCGTTGTAGCGCAGGGCCTCGTTGAAGCAGGTGGTGGCGTCGGTGAATTTCTTTAGGTGCAGCAGGCAGATGCCCCGGTGGTTCCACGCGGTGAGCAGGCGGCTCGGGTCCCTGAGATCCTTGATGCCCCGGTCGAGCTGGGCCACGGCCTGCTCGTACTCTTCCATGTGAAGCAGCGCCGCCCCCAGGTCGATGTAATGCTCCGGCTCGCCCCGCCCGGGCTGCCCCGTTCGGGCTATGGCCGAGGGACGGCCCAGGGAGAGCAGGGCATCGGCCTGGAGGCTGAAGGCCAGATCCTGGACGGTTGCCCCCTTGGCGAACGTGCGGAAGAGGTGCGCCTTGATCCCCTTGGCCGCCAGCAACTCCTGGAACTGCGGGTGGTCCACGTCGTTGGAGGATCGAATCAGCAGGTCCGCGAGGAGGCGGGACATCTGGGGCCCGCGGCCACGCTCGCGCTCCGCAAAGCTTGGCCGCGCCTCGCCCTCCGCCGCCGCGTAGCGATCGGTCTGGGTGAACAGGGCGTGGTTCAGGGCGCTGGGGGAGACGGAGAGGAAGCGATACAGGCCGGCCCGCTCCTGCTCAGGTCCGCGAAACTTCCACCGGGCCTCGAGATAGCCGGGCACGTCCGTGGCCAGGAGGCGGCCGGCAAAGGCCGAGCCCAGAAAGCGGAACTTATTCGGGCTCTCCAGGTACTGGCGGGCCAGGGCCAGGAACAGGGCCAGGTCGCCCCGCAGGCTATACCGATCGGTCTTCCACCGAGGCTGCCCGCCGGGCTCGACCACGACCACGTTCTCCCGCACCAGGTCCTGCATCACCTCGCGCACGTCGTTGAGCGGCTCCCGCACCTCCTTGGTGATGGCCTCGACGTTCCGGGCGACCAGATCGAGGAGGGTCAGGAAGACCTTGTCGCGCAGGTAGACGTCCACCAGCCGCTTCCCCTGGAGGACGGGGTCGAGCCGCTTCAACTCGCGGGAGACCACCCGCGACACCAGGTCGCCATGCGACGCCAGGACTGCGTATCCCGTCGGCTTCCGCCCCGTAAGAGTCATCTGGATCCAGTACATGTGCCCTTCGTGATAGGCGAGGAAGCGCGGGCCCACGTCGGTCCGGATGCGGGACTTGATGGCCGGCTCCACCACCTCCGGCGGACCGATGATACGCGCCCGGCGCAAGAGGGCCAGGATCTTCTCGGGAGGGAAGACGTGGAACTCGCCCTTCCCTTTTTCCTCCATCCGGGTGTACCAGTCCCGCGCTGGCCGGCTTAATCCCGGGAAGGCCAGGAACAGGCCCACCAGGCGCCGATCCTTCTTCTTGTCCCGGGAATAGGCCGAGAAAAATCGCTTGAGCTCGTCCGGGCCGATCTCTCGAGGCAGGGCGCGGACGCGGCACAGAATGGGGGCCTGCGTGGCGCGGTGCCTGGCCTTCACCTCGAGATCGGTCCCCGCCCGCGTGATGCGGGCGCGGAAATTGTTGTACGCCAGCTCATCCAGGAGGCGCCTGACAAGCTGCTCCAGCAGCCGGCCCTTGTCCTTCACGGATGCGCCGAGAACCTTGATCGTCACGGAGCCTCCGACCCCTCGATCTCAGGCCGATCCGTTCCCTTGGAACGTGGTTCGAGCCACAACGCGAGACGATCTGCAACCCAACCAAGGGTGGGATCAATCATACTCATACTGTAATAAGCATTCCGTGCCACGGCATACACCATGGCGAAGGGAGGCATTCAGGGAAGATTCCTGGCGGTCCAGAAGACTCCATCGCTACTTCGCGTTGAAAGACGAGCAGATAGCGGTCTTTCTTCATGCGCTAACTAACACGACAGACAAGGAGGCGTCAAGGTCCAATTGCCCCACCGGGCCGAAAAGTCACAGAAAAACGGTGGGTTGCAGCCATGGATCCCCGTTGACAAGATGTCTCATCCGTGGTACCGTCCGCTGTAACTTCTCCGTAACTCCTTGCATCTAAAGGTTTCATGACGACCCAGGTCCGGAGGCATCGAGAGGAGACCGATTTCCCGCTTTCCACCGAGGCCTCCAGCTCGGCTGGTAGTCAAAGTTGTCTGACATGAAAAACAAGGACTTTGAGCAGGTCGAGGCGGAAATCCGAAAAGAGAAGGCCGAGACCCTAGGTAGAGCAGGAGAACGGCTGGGGCAGATACTGCTGGTGATCGAGGCGCTTCGGCAGGAGATTCTCAGTCAGACGGAGAAACGTCTTGAGACATCCTTGGGGGGCTGGGACCAGATCGCGAGTGACATGAGAAAGAAATTGGCGGAGCATGCTCGCCTTTGTGATCAGGCGAAGCACTTGCGCCATACGTTGATCATCCAGCGGGAGGCGGTGGGCCTCTGGAGTCACGAGGACGTGGACCGGCAGTACCCGATGCCCAGCCCGCTGTCGCTTCCCACACGGATCTGGAGCGGGGAGACGCGGTGAAGATCAGGGTGCGGCTGTTTGCTGCGGTGAAGGACATCGTGGGCCAGCGGGAGGTCGTCCTGGACGTGCCCGAGGGGACCACCGTGGCGGGCATGCTGGATCGGTTCGCCGGGGATTACCCACGACTTCGGGGACTCACCCCCTCGATCTTGTTCGCGGTGAACCGCGAATACGTCCAGGGCACCCAGGTCCTGGCCGAGGGTGACGAGGTGGCGTTGATCCCGCCGGTGAGCGGTGGCACGGACCTGTATGAGACCACCGATCGGCCCCTGTCACTGGATGCCCTGGTGAAGGCCGTGGGGCGGAATACCTCCGGGGCCGTGGCCACCTTTCTGGGGATCGTGCGCGAGTTCGCCCGGGGCCGGCAGGTCAGGTACCTGGAATACGACGCCTACCCCGAGATGGCGACAGCCACCATGCGTCAGATCGGGGACGAGATCCGCACCCGGTGGCCGGTGGATAAGATCGCCATCGTGCATCGCATCGGCCGGCTCGCGATCGGCGAGGCGAGCGTGGCCATCGCCGTCTCCTCGCCCCACCGGCGCGAGGCGCTGGAGGCCTGCGCCTACGCCATCGAGCGGCTGAAGGAGATCGTGCCGATCTGGAAGAAAGAGGTCTGGACCGACGGCGCCGAGTGGATCGGCAGTACCGTGGACGAGTACCAGGAGCGCAAGCGCGAGGCCGAATCCCCGCCCCGATCCTAGCCCGCTCTCACTTCCCCGAGAAGAACCGAGAACCCTCCCCCGGAAAATCGAGCAGCGATCCCTTAGTCAGTGTCCGGTGCCCTTCACCGCCGACCGAGACCCGCTCACCCGAGATCCTGCTTGACATGCAGAGATGGGCAGGCATACTGCGGAAAATTCTTGGCAAGGAGGTGCTGCGGGTGGCTCTCGGAATCCGACGTTCCAGTCGGCCAGGCGACCAACAGCCGACCCGCCTGGGGTGCGTCCTCGGGGCGGCATTGGGGCTCTGGCTCGTCGCAGCCGGGACCCGAGTCCATGGTGAAAGTCCCCTAACAGACCGCCTGACCGAGCACATCGCCGCTCAGCAGCAACGAACCGAGATCCCGGCCGCCTATGCCCCGATTGATTACCGGGTCTTCGCCCAGCTCCCCACGCCCCAGATCCGGACGGTCTCCGATCTGGCCGCCGTGGAGGAGGTGGAGCGTAACGCCGTCGCCCTCACCGGCTACATCGTGCGCGTCATTCCGGTGCCGATCCACCTGACAGGGCGGCGCGCCACTGAGTGGGAGTTCTACCTCCACTTGCGCGTCGGGCCGGCTCGGCGCTGCGAGTACCAGGACGACGCCCGCAACCTGGTGGCGGTCGTGACGCCGTCCTTCCAGCCGCCCCACACCGGCTGGGACTTCGAAGCCCTGTATGACCTCTGCCGAGAGCAGACCCGGGTCCGTATCTCCGGTTGGCTGTTGTACGACTACTTGAGCCGCACCCGGGTCGGTCACTCCCGGGCCTCCGCCTGGAGCATCCACCCAGTCACCCAGATCGAGGCGTGGAACCCCCGGGACCGTAGCTGGACCCCCCTCCGCTGACCTGGGCCCCCACTCCAATCCACGCAACATCTGCCATGAAACATCAGGTTAATAAAGCTGCAACGTCCGCCACTCCACTCGCCCACCAACCAACTAATCAGAAGGCAGCGGGCAGCAGGATCGATTGGTCAACTCGTCGAGTGGTTAATTAGCCGAATTGGGGGAACGGGTCGGAGGGAGGGGAAGGATAACGTGGGGGACGCCGCAGCGGAAGTTGACGTATCTGACAACGTACCTCGTTACAGGGTCAGTCGCTGGTTGAGAGAGCGATTACACACCCAGCGCATCTGCCACGGCCTTCGGATTCTCGGCAGCGATCTTGAGCCGCGCCCGCGCCGGCCCTTCAGGCGTCCGTCGGCCCTGTTCCCAGTTCTGCAACGTGGCGAGGCTGACGCCGATCATCAGGGGGAACGTCGAACGCTCCTGACGAGATTCTGGAAATCCCTCGCTTTCACTTGAACTCCTCCCGGACCAGCCGCCTCAGCACCTCGCCGCACGCCCCGGCGACGTGATTCGCTGACACCGTGCGAATCGGCTTCGGATGCGTCCTGGACTGCGGCCCCTCAGCCTGCCAACACGGACACCTCACGCTCGAGCCGTGGTCCGAGGCGGTCGCGCTCCACCTCTAGGTCATAGCGTGCCTGCAGGTTCAGCCAAAAGCGGTCTGACGTGCGGAAGTAGCGCGCGCGCCATAAGGCGGTGTCCGCGGTGATGGCCCGCTTGCCATGGATGACCTCGTTGATCCGGCGGGGCGCCACGTTGATGTCTCTGGCGAGCCGATACTGGGAGATGCCCAGCGGCTTGAGGAACTCTTCCTGTAGGACCTCGCCCGGATGAATGGGTGGCAGCTTTTTAGTACCCACGGGCCCTCCTTGTGATAGTCAGTGATCTCGACGTCGTACGCATCGCCGTCGCGCCACTTCGGGCGGGACCCGCGGGGCACGGAGAACTGGAGAGGACTGGAAGGGTCAGTGAGGCTGCAGCGTAGTCCCAGATTCCGTCCGGATTCCGAACGCGTGGGCGATGAGGGGCGCGCTTGAGCGCGGTCGCTCTATCGCCTGGCGAGAGCCCGAGAACGGACCGCCGCCTCTTTATATGCTTTCAGGACTGCGGTTATCCGGGTCTGCCAACCCGCCCCCTGGGCTCGAAACCACTCGGGCACATCGGGGTCCACCCGGAGGGAAATCGCTGGCTTGGGAGAGAACGGTTTGAGTCCCTTTCGCACGATGCCGCGCACGATGTGCCGCGGATCGGCCTCCGGGTGGCTGCGACTGACCCTAATATCCCGGTCTTTCAGCGAACCCACCCGGGCCCCGTCAGTTCGAGAGGCTCTGGAAGTAGATTTCGCGCTCACGCCTTGTCGCCTTTCGCATGGAGATCACGTGGATGTGATCGCCCTCCTCGGTGCGTGGACGAGGGGCACAACGTTCCCTCGCAGAAGCCCCAAGGTCACGAAACGCTGTTCTCCATCGGTGAAACGGTCATCGTCGTACGTGTACGTGACGCCTTGGAACACTTCTTCTGCATCATCAAGATCGATCCCGTGTTTCTTGAGGTGCATGCGGTGTATCCGTGCATGCCAAGTGAACATTGCGAAATGTGTATGTACAAATAGAATATTCGTCAAGAAAAAGGGCCTCCTGCGTCAATCTCGCCGCGTGTCACCGGGGGAGGCGTGGACAGCGTGGCATGAGACTCTCAGTACCGAAGGCGAAGGAGTGACATTCGATCCCCCACTGCATCGGAGCGTGGAGGACGTGGGTCGAAGATCCCGCGCGAAAAGCGGAACCCAAGGTTTCGGACGAAGAGCGGAAGGGCATCCGAGCGGGGACTGCGCGGCATGGAGAGGGCGTGCGACCAAAGCGGCAACGTCCCCCAGTACGTCCCTCAGTATGTGCCCCAGTACGGGGGGGCATTGGGGGGGACCAGAGCAGTCGTGGATGTCACGCCAAGGTAAGTCAACATAGTCAAAGACGTCCCTCAAAGGGCGGTACCGGAGGGAAAGGGTCTTCGCGTTCAGCGGGCTTGGTCGCGGAGGGTTTTCAGGGTGCCCTCCAGCCGTTTGAGCTCTTCCCCGTAGGCCGCGAAGTTCCCCTGCCGCAGGTGATCCTGGGCCCGGCTGTACTGCTGCAACGCCTGATCCACCAACCCGCGGAGGCCTGGCCCGCGCGTTGGTCCGGCCGGCGCCGCCGCCGGCCCGGCCTGGGCCTCGGCCCGGGCCACCACCGGCCGTCTCGCGGGCGCCCCGAAGATATTCGTCAGGGAGGCCTCCAGACTCTCCTCCATGGCGATCTGGTCGCCGAAGGCCACGATGACCCGCTTCAGTTGGGGGATCGAGCCCTTCGTCGCCGCCAGGTAGAGCGGCTGGACGTACAGGAGGGATTTCTCGATGGGAATGGCCAGGATGCTCTCCCGCATGACCTGGGAGCCGGCCTGGCTCCAGAGCGTGAGCTGCTGGGAGATGAAGGCGTCCTGCTCAATACGGGCCTCGATCTGGCGGGGGCCGTAGATGAGCTTCTGCTTCGGGAAAATGTACACGATGAGCTTGCCGTAGTGCGCCCCGTCGCTGCGCGCCGCCAGCCAGGCGATCATGTTGTCCTTCCGGCTGGGGTTGAAGGGGCTGAGCAGGATGAACTCCTCGCTCTTTTCGCCCGGGAGCCGCATGATGGTGTAGTAGGGCTCCATGTCCCGCTCCTGGCCCGCGACGGACCGCTTGGGGATGCTCCAGAGGTCTTCCTTGTTGTAGAAGACCTGCGGGTCCCGCATGTGGTAGGTCGCGAACATGCGCGCCTGTATGGCGAAGAGGCCCTGGGGGTACCGGATATGGGCCCGCAGGTCGGCCGGCATGGCCGAGAGCGGCTGGAACAGGACGGGGAAGGCCCGGCCATAGGCCTTGACCACCGGATCGTCCGGCTCGCTGAGGTAGAAGACCAGGCTGCCGTCGTAGGCGTCCACCACGGCTTTGACGGAGTTCCGGATGTAGTTGCCCAGGCCCCGGACTGGCTCCGAATATGGGAACCGGTTCGTGGTGGTGTACCCGTCGATGATCCAGACCAGTCGGCCGTCCTGCTTGATGACCAGGTACGGGTCGCGGTCGAAACGGACGAAGGGTGCCGCCTTCTTCACCCGCTCCTCGACCTGGCGGTAGTACATCACGCGGCTGTCGGCGACAATGTCGTTGGAGAGCAGGATCCGGACGTCCCCGAAGCGCAAGGCGAAGAGGACCTTTCGCAGGAACGATTGCACCGGGACGCCGCCCGTCCCGGCGTAGTTGGTATACACGTTCTTGTCGCCGGCCGGATAGTCCAGCTCCTGTGCCCGCGTCTTGACGAAGACATAGTCGTTGGGAATCTCACCATAGTAGATCTCGGGGCGGGTGATCTTGATCGGTCCGGTGGAGACCGGGGGAATGTCCTTGATCCAGAAGTCGGGCAGCCCCTCGCCGGTGATCCGGTTCACCGGCCCCAGGACCATGCCGATGCCGTGGGTGTAGGTCAGCCGCTCGTTGATCCAGACCCGGCTGGGGAGGTTCCGGTAGGACAGCTCGCGGGGCGAGAGCATGACCTGGCGGAGCTGGCCGTCCACCAGGTAGCGGTCATTGTCCACATCCACAAACTTGTAATAGGGTCGAATCTCCTGGAGCTGGCCGTAGGTCTCGAGCAGCGGCCGGTGATCCCACAGGCGGATGTTCTTGATGGTCGGGTCGTTTCGCTGCAGGTCCTCGGCGCGTAAGGTCTCCTCGGCGGGAAACTCCTGCTCCTCGATGCGGTCCAGCCCGTAGGCCAGCCGGGTGTACTTGATGCTATGCTCGATATACGGCCGCTCGGCCACCAGCTCGTTTGGCACGACCTTGAACCGTTGGAGGATCGTGGGGTAGATGCCCAGGCCAATGACGTGGGCCGCCACGAGGGCGCCCACGGCGATGAGGAGCGGCCGGACCTTCCGGCGGCCGATCTGCCAGATGCAGACCGCCGCGCAACCCAGGGACAGGATCGTAAGAACGCGGAGGGCGGGCAGGTTCGCATTGATGTCGCTGTACCCGGCGCCGAAGAGGACCCCGCGGGGGGACAGCAGCAGCTCATAGGTGTCGAGGTGATATCCCCCCGCCTTCACCAGGAAGAACAGGGCTCCCAGGGTCAGCAGGTGCGCCCGGGCCCGGGCGGAAATTCGCGGGCCGCGGGGGGTGATCTGGATGCCGCGGTGAAGCACGCTCGTCACCACGACCGCGAGGAAGGTGAGTCCCAGGGCTACCATGAGCCAGCCGTAGATCGTCGTGAGGACCGGCAGCCGAAACACGTAAAAGCTGATGTCACGGCCGAAGAGCGGGTCCTGGACATTGAACGGCTGGGCGTTCAGGTAGCGCAGCAAGACCTCCCACTGGCCGCTGGCACTGGAGGCCGCCAGGAAGCCCAGCAGCAGCGCGCCCGGCAGCAGGAACCGCTTGAAGAGCGGCTCGATGATCAGGCGGCTGGGCAGGCCAAAGGGGTCGTCCAGCTCCACGAGGACGTCGCCCGAGGTGGACCGCGCCGCCAGGAGTAGGTTCACGTAGACGAAGGCGGCGAAGATCAGGCCGGCCACGAGGGCCAAGGCGGCCCTGGTCCACAGGATGGTGGTGAAGACAGACGTCAGCTTCACCTCCTGGAACCAGAGATAGTCGGTGTATAACGGAACCGCCGGGCCCAGCACGGCCAGAACAACGAGGACAATGATGGCGGGACCGACGAGGGATCGTGGTGGCATCCGACGCTCCTTGATGGTGTGAGCGGTGCGATGGTTGCTTATATCCCATGGAGGAAGCGCTTGTCAAATACCGCCAAGGCGGGAGGATGCACCAGTGCGGCCGCGATGTTCACGGGCAGCCGGCGTGGGAGAAATCCCTTGCCCCGCCATGCGCGGCGGTGGTAACGTCCGGGTCCTGTTTGCGCGGGAGGGTCGCGCGGTCGGGGGATAGGCATGGCCTTGCTGCTCCAAGGGATCACGATTCTGGATCTCACGCGCCTGTTGCCGGGGCCCTACGGGACCATGCTCCTGGCGGACTTGGGGGCCGAGGTGATCAAGATCGAAGAGCCGCAGGTGGGCGATTACGCCCGGGAGTTCTCCCCCAGCGTCGGGGGTGAAGGCGCCGCCTTCCAGGCGGTCAACCGCAACAAGAAGAGCGTGGCCCTGAACCTCAAGGCGGAGGCAGGCAAGGCGGTCTTCCGCCGTCTCGCCGGAAAAGCCGACGTGGTGGTGGAACAGTTCCGGCCCGGCGTGATGGACCGGCTGGGCCTCGGGTGGGAGACGCTCAAGGCCGTGAACCCCCGGCTGGTCTACTGTGCCCTTACCGGGTTCGGCCAGGACGGCCCCTACCGGAATCGGGTGGGCCATGACATCAACTACATTGCCCTGGGGGGACTCCTGGCCCTCACCGGAACGGAGGAGGGGCCACCGGTGCTTCCCGGTGTCCAGGTGGGCGATCTCTCCGGAGGCATGACCGCCGCTCTCGGGATCCTGGCAGCGCTCCTGGCGCGGGAACGGACGGGGGAGGGCCGCTTCGTGGATGTGGCCATGCTGGACACCGTGGTCTCGTGGCTCGGCCTCCAGGCGGCCCTATTCGGCGCGACAGGCAGGGCCCCCCAGCGCGGCCGGTGGTTCCTGGGCGGCGGCCTGCCGGGCTACCAGGTGTATGAGACCAAGGACGGCCGCCACATCACCGTCGGCGCGCTGGAGGGAAAATTCTGGCGGAATCTCTGCGCGGCGCTTGGGCGGGAAGACCTCACCCCCCTTGCCGACCCCGACGAGCCCAAGCGACGCGAGGTCCAGGCTGAACTTGCCCGCCTCTTCAAGGGCAAGAACCGCGACGAGTGGTGCGCGCAGCTTGCCGACGCCGAGGTCTGCTTCGCGCCGGTGAACGATCTGGCCGAGGCCTTCGCAGATCCGCAAGTAATCCACCGGGGCATGGCGGCCGAGGTGCCCCTGCCGGACGGCACGATCATGACGCTGCCGGGGACGCCCCTGCATCTCACCAGCGGGACGCGGACCCGGCACGAGCCACCGCCCTCCCTGGGTGAGCACACGGTCGCCATTCTCGGGCGCGCCGGATACTCGGCCGAGGAGATCGCCGCCCTGCAGTCCGCCGGCGTCATCCGCTGACCCGACTGCAACCGCAAATGAACGCAGATACACGCAAATGGATCACACCGAAATCCTCAATCCAAAATCCACAATCTTTCTCGGGGGTGCTGCCATGGGTGAAGAGGTTGTCGGCAAGGTCACGGACTACTTCGCCAAGATCGGGGTGGCCGGGATCCAGATGACGGCCGGGGTCCTGAGCGTCGGGGAGACCATCCGCATCAAGGGGCATACCACGGATCTGACCCAGGTGGTGGAGTCCATCCAGGTCGAGCACCAGGCGGTCCAGCGCGTCGAGGCCGGCAAGACCATTGGAATCCGGGTGAAAGAGCGGGTCCGGAAGGGGGACAGCGTCCTCAAGGTCACGCCGTAACCCGGACCGTCCGCGAAGACCTTCGCGGGCGCTCCGGGGGAATGACCAAATCCCAATTCCCAATGACCAATGCGCTCTCGGAACCTCGGATCTCATTGGGATTTGGACATTGGTCATTGGTCATTTCAGCCTGAGGGACCACACGGCGGGTGATGAATTGTCCAAGGCCAGCGCCAGGCGTCATGGGTCCGATCAGGACCGGGCTTCCAGATTTCCCTTGATCCCGTATGTCTGCTTCGGTACGCTCACTGAGTGATTGTTCATTTTTTCCTTCACCGACCCGGAGGCCTTTCCGTATGCCGAGATTCCGGCCGCTTCCACTGATGCTGCTGAGCGGTTGTGTCCTGGCAAGCCTGGGCTGCTCCCAGGAGAAGACGGGAGCGCCCGCCGCCAGTGCCGCGCCGGGGCAGCGCACGGTCAGCATCACCGTGGCCCGGGCCGAAGGGCGGGACGTCCAGCGCTCGGTCCAGATCGTGGGGACGCTCTTGCCCCAGGAAGAGGTCACCCTGGCCAACGAGGTGCCGGCGACCATCGGCCGCATCCTGGTGGACATGGGCGACCGGGTGCAGAAAGGGCAGGTCCTCATCACGCTGGACGAGCGCGAGGCGCGGCTGGAGGTGGAGCGGTCGGCCGCCAACCTTCAGGCGGCCCAGGACGCGCTGGCGCGCGCGCGCCAGATGCTGGACTGGAACCGGGCGAACGTGGAGCGTGCCCAGGCGGTCCTGACCGACGCCCAGACCAACTTCAAGCGCTTCCAGGCTCTCTTCGCGGAAGGGGCCATCTCCGCCAGCCAGCGGGATTCGGCCCAGACCCAGTACGATGTCGGCCTTGCCTCCCTTCGGGCGGCGGAGGCCCAATTCGAGAGCGACCGGGCCGCTGCCAAAAACGCCGAGGCCAACGTGGAGCAGGCCAAGGCCGCTCTGGATCTCGCCCGGAAGCGGCTTCAGGATACCAACATCATCGCCCCCTTCGACGGATTTGTCCGGAAGCGCCTGGTCAACGCCGGCGAGACCCATAAGGAGAAGACCCCCCTCATGAGCCTGGTGGCCACCCAGGCCCTGAAGCTGCAGGGCGAGGTCCCGGAGCGGTTCGCGCCCCGGCTCGCCGCGGGCCGCCCGGTCCGGGTGGAGGTGGAGGCCTATCCCGGCCGCGCCTTCGCAGGGACCATCACCCGGGTGAGCCCGGCCGTGGACGTCGAGAGCCGGACCTTCACCGTCGAGGCGTTCGTCCCGAATCCGGGCGGCATGCTCAAGCCCGGGTTCTTCGCCAAGGCCTCGATCCTGACCGGGACGGAGCGGAACGTGTCCTTCGTCCCGGAGGATGCGGTAGTCAGCTTCGCAGGCATCGTGAAGGTGTACGTCATTGCCAGCGACAAGGCCGAGGAGCGGCGGGTGGTGACCGGCCAGCGCACGGAAGGCTGGGTGGAGATCCTGGAGGGGGTGAAGCCCGGCGAGACGGTGGCCACCTCCGGCCTCAGCCAGCTCGCCACGGGAACGGCCGTGTCCATCCAGACCGGCGCCCGCGGCGCGCCCTCCCCCGACAAACCGGAAACTGGAAATCGGAAATAGGAAGGGCCGGAGGGCCCCGACGCCCACCCGCTGCGCGTGATCGGCCGGTCCCAACCAGCTTCCATCTTCCGTTTTCCATATTCCCACTCTTGTGAAGCGCCATGTTCCTGGCTGACGTGTGCATCAAGCGTCCGGTCTTTGCCACCGTGCTGATCCTGGCGGTGGTGGTCCTGGGGCTCTTCTCCTACCGGGACCTGGGGCTGGATGCCTTCCCCCGCGTGGAGTTCCCGACCATCACGGTGACCACGACCCTCGAAGGCGCCACCCCGGAAGAGGTGGAGAACCAGATCACCAAGCCCATCGAGGAGGTGGTCAACACCATCAGCGGCATTGACGAGCTTCGCTCCACCACCAAGGAGGGGATCTCCCAGGTCTTCGTCACCTTCTCCCTGGAGAAGCCGGTGGACGTGGCGGCCAACGAGGTCCGGGACAAGGTGGCCACGATCCGCGACGACTTCCCGCCGGGCACGAACCCCCCCGTCATCGAGAAGCTGGACCCCGACGCCACCCCGATCCTGGCCATCGTGGTCTCGGGGCGGCGGTCGGCCCGCGAGATCACCGAGATCGCCGACAAGCGGATCAAGCGGCCGATCGAGACGGTGAGCGGCGTGGGCAGTCTCACCTGCGTCGGAGACCGGAAGCGCGAGATCCAGATCGAGCTGGACGCCGACAGGCTTGCCGCCTACGGCCTGTCTGCGGAACGGGTCAAGCAGGCCATCCAGCAGCAGAATGCCGAGATCCCGGGGGGTCGGATCACCAAGGGGCAGCACGAGGAGGGCCTGCGGACCCTCGGGCGGATCGAAGAGGTCGAGGACTTCAACCGCCTGATCGTTGCGGACGTCAAGGGAGCCCCAGTCCGGATCGCGGACATCGGCCGCGCGGTGGACGGCATCGAAGAGCCCCGGACCCTGTCCCGCCTGAACGGGGAGAATGCCGTCTCCCTCCTCATCCGGAAGCAGTCCGGCACCAACACGGTGCAGGTGGTGGACCGGGTGCGCCAGCGCCTGAGCCAGATCCGGCAGGGGCTCCCGCCCGACATCCGGGTGGTCGAGGTCCGGGACCTCTCCCGCTTCATCCGCCGCTCCATGCGTGACGTCCAGGAGCACCTGATCCTCGGCGCCATCCTGGCGAGCATCGTCGTCTATTTCTTCATCCGGAATCTGCGGGCCGCCATCATCGCCGCGCTGGCCATCCCCACCTCCATCATCGGGACGTTCAGCCTGCTCAAGTACATGGGCTTCACCTTGAACAACCAGACCATGCTGGGGCTGTCCCTCTCGGTGGGCATCGTCATCGACGACGCCATCGTGGTCCTGGAGAACATCTTCCGCTACATGGAAGAGGAAGGGGTCGGGCCCATGGAGGCGGCCCGGGAAGCCACCCGCGAGATCGGCCTGGCGGTCATGGCGACCACCTTTTCGCTGGTGGTCATCTTCCTGCCCGTGGCCTTCATGTCCGGCCTCGTTGGGCGGTTCTTCAACAGCTTCGGCCTCACGGCGGCATTCGCCATCATGGTCTCCCTGTTCGTCTCGTTCACCCTGACCCCCAGTCTCAGCTCGCGGTTTCTGAAGCCGCCGGGCCACGCCCGGGAGGGCGGGGGGCGGGTTGGCGCGGCCCCCAAGCAGGGTGGGGTGTATGCGGCCTTGGACCGGGGGTACGACTGGCTCCTGCGCTGGGCGCTCGGCCACCGCAAGACCGTCCTCGTCGTGACGGGGCTCGTGGCGGTCTCCAGCGTCGCCATCTTCCCCTATGTGAAGAAAGAGTTCATCGTGGATGACGATATGAGCGAGTTCGAGGTCGTCATCGAGACGCCGCCCGGCGCCTCCCTGGAGCATAGCGACGAGATCCTCGGCCGCGTGGAGGCGGAGCTCCGGCAGCTCCCCGGGGTCGAGACCCTCTTCACCACCGTCGGGGTGCAGGGCAACACTGTGACCAATGTGACCGATGCCTCGATCTATATCGGCTTGGTCCACCTGTCCAAGCGCAGGGAGACGCAGCAGCAGATCATGCAGATGGCCCGGCTGGCCCTGCGCCAGTTCCCCGACCTGCGGGTGAGCGCCCAGCAGATCAGCCTGATCTCCGGTGGGGGCTTCCGTCAGACCCCGTTCAACCTGGTCATCCGGGGGCCCGAGCTGGATCGCCTGGATTCGTACGCGCAGGCCGTGATCGCGCGGCTGAAGACCATTGCGGGCTTCGTGGACCTGGATACCAGCCTGGCCGCCCGGCGCCCCGAGGTCCGGGTGCACATCGACCGGCAGAAGGCCGCAGACCTGGGGGTCCGGGTGTCGGCCATCGCCGCCAGCCTTCGCACCCTGGTGGGGGGCGAGACGGTGAGCACCTTCCGGGAAGGGGACGAGCAGTACAACGTCCGCCTCCGGCTCCTGCAGGATTTCCGGAACAGCCCCCAGGTGATCTCCCAGGTGATGGTGCCCGGCTCCGGCGGACGATTGGTCCGCCTCAACAACGTGACGGAGTTCACGACCGGGAGCGCCCCCGGACAGATCGACCGCTACAATCGGGAGCGACAGATCACCGTGGTCGCGAACCTCTTCCAGAAGCCTCTCGTGGAGGCCATGAGGCAGGGGACTGCGACCGTCCGGGAGGTGGGATTGGCGCCGGGCTATTCCACGACGTATATCGGTCGGGGCAAGTTCCTCGGCGAGGCGGCCCAGAACTTCCTCATTGCCCTGATCCTGAGCCTGATCTTCATCTACATGGTCCTGGCGGCCCAGTTCGAGAGCTTCACCCACCCGGTCACTATCATGCTCTCGCTGCCGCTGGCGCTTCCCTTCGCCCTCCTTACCCTGGCCGCGACCGGCCAGAGCCTGAACCTCAACAGCGTCATCGGGCTCTTCCTGCTGATGGGCGTGGTGAAGAAGAATTCCATCCTGCAGGTGGATTACACGAATACCCTCCGGGAGCGGGGCCTGGAGCGATTCCCGGCCCTCATCCAGGCGAACCACACCCGGCTGCGGCCCATCCTGATGACCACCCTGTCCATCGTCTTCGGGATGATCCCCATCGCCCTCGGGCGGGGGGATGGCGCGGCCGCCCGAGCCTCCATGGCCACGGTGGTGATCGGGGGGCAGATGCTGTCCCTCCTGCTCACCCTGGTGGTCACGCCGGTCTTCTACTCCCTCTTCGACGACCTGGGGACGGCGCGCCTGCCGCGGTTCGTCCCGACCCCCTCCCGGATCCGGGCCTGGGTGGCCCAGGGGTATGCGCGCCTCGCCAACACCCGCGACCGCGCCCTGTGACCGTTCCCCAATGACGGGAGCGGGCTGTCCCTGGCCGGCCTGCGATTGACAATGGCCGGGGGCTCGTGTATTGTTCCTACGTCACTACATCTGGAGGACTCCATGCGAATGGGGTTGCGAGAGGCGAATCAGCATTTTTCGCGGGCCATGCGGGCCGTGAAAGCGGGGAAAGAGGTAGTGTTGACCGAACGGGGCAAGCCCATCGCGGTTCTGAAGCCCATCCGGGCATCGCAAAAGCCCGAGATGGTGATCCGGCAGTTGCAGGCTTCCGGCTTCCTCCGCCCTCCTGCCAGGCGGGGAGCTATGCCAGTCTGCAAACCTATCCGGATCAAAGGCGGACCAATCACCCAGACCCTTCGTGAGGAACGGGACGCCTCCTGATGGTGCTCCAGAGGGCGTATTTCGATACCAGCGTCCTCATGAAGCGATACGTGCAGGAGGACGGTTCAGCGCAGGCGCGAGCTCTGCTGCGGCGTTACCGGTTCCTTTCCTCCGCCATCGCGCCCCTCGAAGCGCTCTCAGCCCTCTACCGTCGCCATGTCGCAGGAGAAATCGCTGATCAGGATCTGGTTGGGCTAGTATCCAGGATCCAGCGGGATCGAGGGTACTGGGAGTTGATCGAGATGAGCCCGGAAGTCCTCGCACGCGCCGAAAAGGTGATTAAGGACACGACCCTCAGGACACTGGATGCGATCCATGTTGCCTCCGTCATCCTGTTCCAATCGGATTCCGGGATCCGCGTTCCTTTGATCACTGCGGATTCGCGGCAAAGAGAGGGAGCCCGACGGTTGGGGTTGGACGTGATCTGGTTGGGGTGAGAAGGGCGGGTCAAGTGATGGCCCGATTCATTATCGCTCTCGCCACCTGCCTCCTGTTCACACCCTCGGCCGGGGGTGCGGGAACAGAGGGCCCGCCAGGGTCGGCCCCACCGCTCACGTTCGTCACCTTCAATCTGTTCCACGGGGGGTCTTTTCGGGTGTCGACGGCGACGCCAAGGACCTGGACGGCCGCCTGGAGATGGCGGCCGGGGAGCTGCGCCGCCTGGGCGTTGACGTCGTCGGGCTGCAGGAAGCGTCAACCGGCCGGGGCCGGGGGAGCGTGGCTGCACGCCTCGCCGACCGGCTCGGCTTCCACCACGTCTACGCGCCGGCCAGCTCGCGTTTCTTCGGCAATAACGGCATTGACCAAGTCATCGCCTTCCTCCTGAACTTCAGCGAGGGTCCCGCCATCGTCAGTCGCTTCCCCTGGCAGCGGATCGAGGAGCCGAGCCCGACGGTGTGGCGCCGCGTGGATTACGTCTTCATGGTGCCTGGCACCCAGTTTCCCGGACGCGTTCGCTCCAGTCGGGTGATCCTGGACACGCCGCAGCGCCTGCCGGATGGCAAGCTCCTGTGGCCCTCCGACCACTACGGCGTCCTGGCCGAGCTGGAGATTTTTCCATCCTCGCCGGGGCGACCATAGGCTCGCCTCCGGCAGACGAGTGCAATCCCCTTGATTTTCCAAAGGGCTCCTCCTAGACTCCCCCCATGTTCCTCGCCGAGGTTTGCGTCAGGCGGCCGGTCTTCACCACCATGCTCATCATGGCCCTGGTGGTGATGGGCTGGTTCTCCTACGAGCGCCTGGGCCTGGACCTCCTCCCAAAAATTGACCGACCCACCATCACCATCACCACCCGCCTCGCCGGTGCCAGCCCCGAAGAGATGGAGACCCAGATCACCAAACCCATCGAGGAGGTGGTGAACACCATCAACGGGCTGGAGGAGCTGCGATCCAGCACCAGCGAGGGCATCTCGAGGGTGGTGGCGGTCTTCACCCTGGAGCGCGACCCGGACGTGGCCGCCCAGGACGTGCGGGACAAGCTCTCCACCATCCTGGCCAAGTTCCCCAACGACACCGACCCTCCCATCGTGGAGAAGTTCGACCCGGACTCGGCCCCCATCCTGGCCATCGTGGTCTCGGCTCGCCGGGACCAGCGGGAGATCACCGAGTTCGTAGACAAGCGAATCAAGCAGCCGCTGGAGACCATCGGCGGGGTGGGCAGCATCACCTTCGTGGGCGATCGCAAGCGCGAGATCCAGGTGGTCCTGGACCCCCGGAAGCTGGCCGCCTACGCGGTGAGCATCGAGCAGGCCAAGCAGGCCATCGCCCGGCAAAACCTGGAGATCCCGGGCGGCCGCGTGAGCTTCGGGGACACCGAGAAGGTCCTGCGGACCATGGCCCGCGTTCCGCGGGCGGAGGAATTCGGCGCCGTCATCGTGTCCGCCAAAGGTGGAACACCCATCCGCATCCGGGACCTGGGCGAGGTGGTGGACGGCACGGAGGAGCCGCGGACCATCTCGCGGTTCAACGGCGAGAACGCCATCTCCCTGCTGGTCCGAAAGCAGTCGGGGACCAATACCGTCAAGGTGGTTGATGCGGTCAAAGCGCGCCTGGCCGAAATCGGCAGGACCCTGCCGCCCGACTACAAGATCCAGACGGTCCGGGACCAGTCCCGCTTCATCCGCCGCTCCTTCGAGGAGGTCCAGACCCACATGATCCTGGGGGGCTTCCTGGCCGCCCTGGTGGTCCTCCTCTTCATCCGGAACCTGCGCTCCGCCATCATCGCGGCAATCTCGATCCCGACCTCCATCATCGCCACCTTCACCATCATGCGGGCCCTGGACTTCACCCTGAACAACATGACCATGCTAGGCCTTAGCCTCTCCACGGGCATCGTCATTGACGACGCCCTGGTGGTGCTGGAGAACATCTACCGCTACGTCGAGGAGGAGGGGCGCAGCCCCATGGAGGCCACGGTTGAGGCCACCCGGGAGATCGGCCTGGCCGTCATGGCGACCACGCTGTCGCTGGTGGTCATCTTCGTCCCCGTCGCCTTCATGCAGGGGCGGATCGGGCGTCTGTTCTTCAGCTTCGGCATCACCGCGGCCTGCGCCATCCTGGTGTCGCTTTTGGTGGCCTTTACTCTGACCCCCATGCTCTGCTCGCGCTACCTCAAGGTCCCGGGGGGCACCGGATCGCACCACCGATCCAAGGAGGCCCGCTTCTTCCGGGTCATCGAGCGGGGGTACGACCGGCTGCTTCGCCTGTCGCTGCGCCACCGGCCAGTGGTCCTGGGACTGGCGGTCCTGACGGCGGTGTCCACCTTCTGGCTCTACCGGTACGTCGGCGAGGAGAGCTTTGTGGATGACGACCAGAGCGAGTTCGAGATCCTGGTGCTGGCGCCGGAGGGCTCCTCCCTGGAGCGGACCGACCGAATCCTGCGCCAGATCGAGGGGGAGATCGGCAAGCTCAATGGCGTCCGGGCCCTCTTTACCACCATCGGTTCAGGCGAGCAATCCTCGGTGACCGATGCCAGCCTGTACGTGGGCCTCACCCCGCTGCGGGAGGGGACGGAGTTCGAGCGGATCGCCCAGCACCTGGGACTGCGTAGGCTGTTTGGGTACCCGCCCCTGCACGAGCGGGATTTCTCCCAGCAGGACGTGATGCGGGAGGCCCGGAAGATCCTGGCGAAGTATCCGGACCTCACGGTGAGCATCCAGAACCTGTTTGCCATCGGCCAGACCGGCGCTCGCCGGAACCCCTTCCAGCTCATCCTGCGGGGGCCGGAGCTGGAGGCGCTGGACCGCTACTCGCAAGCAATCGCCGCCCAGGCGCGAACCGTACCCGGGATGGTGGACGTGGACACGACACTCGCCCGGCGCAAGCCGGAGATCCGGGTGCACATCGACCGGGACAAGGCCGCCGTCCTGGGGGTGGGCGTGGACGCCATCGCCGGGAGCCTCCGGACCATGGTGGGGGGCGAGGAAGCGACGAAGTTCAAGGAGGCGGACGACCAGTACGTGGTGCGCCTCCGGCTGCAGGAGGAGTTCCGCAAGAACGCGCAGGTGATCAGCGACCTGTACGCCCCCAGTACACGGCTGGGCCTCGTGAAGCTGAACAACGTGGTCCGCCTCTCCGAGGAAAAAGGGCCCAACCAGATCGATCGGCTGGACCGCGAGCGCCAGGTGGGGATCGTGGCGAACCTGGCCGGGCTCCCCATCGGCGAGGCGGTGAGGCAGATGAACGCCAAGGTGGCAGCGGTGAGGCTGCCGCCGGGATACACGACCAAGTATCTGGGCCGGGCCCAGATCCTGGCCGAGGCCCGGGTCAATTTCCTGATCGCTCTGGGGCTGAGCCTCATCTTCATCTACATGGTGCTGGCGGCGCAGTTCGAGAGCTTCGTCCACCCCCTCACCATCATGGCCTCGCTGCCCCTGTCCCTCCCCTTCGGATTGATCTCCCTCATGGTCGTGGGGAAGACCATGAACATCTACAGCGCCATCGGGGTGCTGATGCTCTTCGGGGTGGTGAAGAAGAATGCCATCCTGCAGGTGGATTACACCAACGTCCTGCGGCAACGGGGCCTGACCCGCTCGGAGGCGATCATCCAGGCGGATCACGCCAGGCTGCGACCGATCCTGATGACCACCATCTCCATCATTGCCGGGATGCTCCCCATCGCCCTGGGCAAGGGCGATGGCTCTGCCTCCCGGGCGGCCATGGCCACCGTGGTGGTCGGCGGCCAGACCCTGTGTCTGCTGCTCACGCTCTTGGTCACCCCCGTGCTGTACACCTATTTCGATGACCTGCAGTCCCTCCGCATCGGGAAGCTCGCGAAGCTGCCCGACCGGTTCTGGGAGCGGCTGCGCCGGGTTCCTTCCCGTGTCGCGCGTCCGTCGGCCGCCGGCGCGCCCGTCTGCCCGCCGGCCGAACGCACACCGGCCGGTGATTGATGCAGCGCAGCGGCTGGCCTGGTCTCCTTGTCTCCCCGGCCCCTCGTCCCCCTGCCCGGTGAAGCGCCTGGGCAGTCGCGGGGGCATAAGAAGGGGCGCGGACCATCTCTCGGAGGGACGGCCATGAAGCTCGTCCTGATCGTTTTCAACTTCATCTATGACGAGCCGATTCGGGCGATGATCGAGCGGCTCCGGATCCCCGGATTCACCGAAGTGCACCGGGTCTTCGGCACCGGAGAGTCCGGAAAACGGTTCGGAACCCACGCCTTCCCCGGTCACGACACGATGGTCCTGACCGTGCTGCCGGAATCGCTCGTGGGTCCGCTTCTGGACGAGATCGTCCGGTTCAAACAGGGCCTCGCCGAGCGGGCCAAGCGCCATGGAGGCATCAAGGCCTTCGTGTTGCCCGTCGAGCAAATGGTCTAGGGCCGTGAGGCGTGAGGCGTCAGGCGGGAGGGAGAAACGCAGGGCCCCCCTCACGCCTTCCGCCTCACCCCTTACGTGAATCGTCAGCGGACGATGCGGAGCTGCGTGCTGAGGGTGGCGAGCGGTATGCCGTCGGCGGTAACAGGCGTCCAGGATAGCGTGAGTAGGTTGGCTTTCTGTGTGGCCTGCTGCAAATAGAGGAATCCCTGGACCCGGGCCCCAGGCAGGACCCGCCCCTCCCGAAGCCCGAGGGTCAAGAGGTCATAGCTGCTGGCCGGAGCCCAGCCATAGGGATAGTACGGGAAGGAATAGGGGTATGGGTAGTACGGGTAAAAGTAAGGATAATAGTACGGGGACAAAGGCCGCCAAGGCCGGTACGGCCAGAAAGGGTACGGCCACCAGGGACCGCCCGCGGCCTGCACCGGCGGCCTACTTCCTGTCCTCCCCGCCACGGCTGCGCGCGGAGCCGACAGGGGGCGCCCTCTCCCGAAGAGGGCCCGGGCTACCTCGGACGGAGCCACCGCCCGGTACTGGTTCTGGGCCTCGTCCACGGCCAAGAAGTCCCCGAAGCGAATCTGGATCTCGTCGGTCCGGTCATTCTCGATCCGCACCTCCACCGGGGTGTAATACTTCCCAAGGTCAGTGGGAGTGCCCCTCCACGTGTTCGGCAGGATGACCAGGCGCACGCCGGCGTCCGCCAGGGCGACGCTGGGCGCCGAGGGGGCGGCGGCGACCTCCAGGCGCGGGCCGGCACACGCGGGAAGGGCCGCCATCAGGGCTGCGCAGCATAGGATTCGAAGGGTTAGGGACGGGGCGTACTGATGGGGATTCACGGAGGTCTACCTCCCGCATGCCGCTTGATTTTTTTCGGCGCCTGAATATAATCCTACCGCTCTTTGCGCTGACCGCCATCCCGGAACCGTATTGTACCAGGAAAGCCGCGCCGGACCAAACCCGCCTGCCGGGGGAAAGCCTATGGCCACACCACATGCCGAGCTGGAAAAGCTGACCACGCCGAAGCTCCGAGACCTGGCAAAGGAGAAGTATCCGAGCCTGACGGGCGTCTCGGGCATGAAGAAAGAGGAGCTGATCGAGGCCATCCTGGCCGAAGAGGTGCGGCTTGGTCTGCGTCCCAAGGAGGAGCAGCGCCCCGCCACCGCCGCCATGGGGAAGTCCCAGTTGAAGGCGGCCATCCGCGGCCTCAAGCAGAGCCGTGATTCGGCCCTGCAGGCGAAGGATACTACCGGGCTGGCGGCGGCTCGCCTGCAGATCAAGCGGATGAAGCGACAGCTTCGGAAGCTGCGGAAGGCGTCCTGAGTGCTTGACTGCAAAGATCCGTAATCCGCAAGCCGAATTTCTTGGGGGTGTGTCCATGCCGACCTACGATTTTCGTTGTGGGGGGTGCCGGAAGAAGTACACGCTGACCATGTCCATCACCGAGCGGGACCGCAAGCGGATCAAGTGTCCGAAGTGCGGTTCGAGCAAGGCCGAGGCGATCTTTTCCTCTTTTTTTGCGAAGACCTCCCGGAAGAGCTAGCCGGCGTGTTCCCGACCGGCACGCGGACGCGGGGACGGCTCGGAACGGGGCGGTGCAAGTAGGCGAGCGATGATTCTGCTTACCGGGGCAACGGGGTTTGTCGGGCGGCATCTCGTCCGGCGGCTGGCCGGCGCCGGGGAGGGGGTCCGGTGTCTGGTCCGGCCCGGATCCCCGTATCTGACGTGGCTGCAGTCGCACGGCGTCGAGGTCATCCCGGGTCACCTCCTGGATCCGGATGCGGTCAGTTCGGCCTGCCGGGGGTGCCGCCAGGTCATTCACCTCGCGGCGCCAATCCATGAGGGGCGAGACGCGGTGGTGGAGCGGGTCCACGAGCAGGGGATGGCGTCCCTGTTGGAGGCCTCCAGGACCGCGCGGGTCGAGCGATTCCTGATGGTGAGCCCACTGGGGACCGGTTCTTCCGCCGGCCTCCCGTTTCTCCGAAGCCGGGGCCGGGCCGAGGACCAACTCCGCCAAAGCGGGATCCCCTTTGTGATCCTGCAATCCTCCCTGATGTTCGGCCCCGGGGACCGGCTGATCAGCAGCATGATCCGGATGCTGCAGCGCACGGGAGTTCTCTTGATCCCCGGGACCGGCAAGACCATGCTCCAGCCGATCTGGGTCGGCGACGTGGTCTCGTGTCTGATCCGCGCGCTCGCCGACGAGGAGGTGTTGGCTCGCACCATCCCCATCGGGGGGCAGCAGCACCTGACCTACGAGGAGATCGCAGACCAGGTCGGCAAGATGTTGAATGTCCCCCGGGTCAAGCTCCACGTGTCGCGGCGCGCCGCGGCCTGGATGGCCCGGATCCTCGAGGGCCTGGGTCTGAATCCGTTCCTGGGATACCGCCACCTGGAACTACTGGAGGTAGGGACCATCACCGCCCTGGATGCGGTCAAGCGCACCTTTGGCTTCCAGCCGATGCCCCTGATCGAGGGGGTTGCGTACCAGGTGGTGCCCGTGAGGGAAGTGGGAGGCTCCCCGTCGGCGTCGAGGGCTGAGCGCGGGTCTGGCACCCGCGACCATGGGTAGCCGGCGGGGACGGGCAAGTCGCAAGCCCGGGGAACCGGAGGCTGGGTTCCCCGGGTTTCTTGTTCTGGCCGGGACGGCGTCTTGAGGGGCACTCGGGGGGTCGGGAGGCAAGAGAAATGAGCCTCCCCCGGCGGCTCCGGCAGCGCCGGCGTCGAGATTCTTGAACCCTGAACGCACACCTTTACGTCTGGCTTGGTCGGCCAATCCGGACTCCTCACTATGACCCGACAGCGTAGGGGTGTAGGCCCGTACGAGTGTCCGCAAGGGGGAGCCTGGGAATCCCCGGCGGGTCCCCTCCGTCTGGCGGGACGTTCGTACCTTCGTACTCTCGTACGCCGCTGTCCCGTCGAGCCAGCCAGCGTGTCGGCGAAGGCGGATGCGTGAGCAGTCTCCGACGCCGGCTCCTGGGTGCGGCCTGCCTGTTCGCCGCCGCCGCCATCTGGGGCGGGATGTACGTGGTCAGCAAGTATGTCCTCGACTACATCCCCCCCATCACGCTGCTGGCCGCCCGGCTGGCCATCGGTGGCGCGGCGCTCCTTCTGGTCATGGTCGCCGGCCGGAGCCCCTGGGTGCGGGCGCGCGACCTGCCGCGGATGGCCCTGTTGGGATTCGTGGGGTTCGGCATCTCCCTGGCGGCGCAGTTCATCGGCACGCGGCTCTCCTCGGCCAGCCATGGCGCTGTCCTTACCTCGGTCACACCCGCCTTCATCCTGGTCTTCGCCGCGAGCTTGCTGAAAGAACGCATCACCTGGGCCAAGGTCGCGGCCGTGGCAATCGCCACGGCCGGGGCCCTCTTGGTGGTGGAACCGCCGGGGGGATTCCGCATGGAGGCAGGGGCGTTCTGGGGGGATGTCTTGCTGCTGGTGGCGGGGATTACCTGGGCGCTCTACACCGTCCTGGGCCGGCTGGCCGCGAACCGATATCCTCCGGTGACGGTGACGACGTACGCGACGCTCACCGGGATCGTGTGGGTCCTTCCGGCCCTCCCGGTGGAGCTTGCGGGATTCGCGTGGAAGCCGCTTCCCGTCGCCGTCTGGTGGGGGACGCTCTATCTCGGGGTAGTCTCCACGGCCCTGGCGTTCTATCTGTGGAACAAGGGATTCACCCTGATGGATGCCGCCACAGGGTCCCTGTTTTTCTTCGCCCAGCCGGTGGTGGGGGCGGTGCTGGGGTGGCTGCTCCTCGGGGAGAGCCTGACGGCCCGGTTCCTCCTGGGGACCGCGGTCGTCCTCGCGGGAGGCGTCCTGGCCACCCGCCACTCCCAATAACTGGCAACTGGGCAATTGGGCAATCTGGCAATCTGGGAAACACCAAACCCCGGATTGCCAAGTTGCCAAGTTGCCTGGTTGCCAAATTCTGCCAGTGTGGTTGGTGCTTGACTTGACCAGGAATCCCCGAATATTGTCTCCTGCATGAAGGTTGTCGCTGTCATCCCGGCCCTGAATGAAGAAGGATCCATCGCCCGGGTCGTGACGGCTGTCCCCCGGGACCTGGTAAGCGAGATCATCGTCGTCAACAACGGAAGCACGGACCGGACGCCTGAGATCGCAGCGAAGGCGGGCGCTCGGGTCGTGAGCGAACCCCAGCGCGGCTACGGCGCGGCCTGCAAGGCGGGACTGGATGCGGCCACGGACGCCGACATCCTGGTGTACCTGGATGGGGATGCCAGCGACCAACCTCAGGAGCTGGACCGGCTCCTCGCGCCCGTCGCCCGGGGCGAGGCGGACCTGGTGATTGGCTCCCGCCTCTTGGGCCAGCGCGAGCCGGGCGCCATGCCGTCCCACGCGGTGTTCGGGAACTGGCTCACGGCACGGCTGGTGCGCCTGCTGTACGGGGTGCGCATTACCGACCTGGGGTCCTTCCGGGCGATCCGCCGGAGGGACCTGCTGGCGCTCGCGATGCGAGAGCGGACGTATGGCTGGCCAGTCGAGATGATTGTCAAGGCGGCGAAGCGAGGCTACCGGATTCGCGAGGTGCCGGTGACCCACCGGAAGCGCATCGGGAAGTCCAAGGTCGCTGGCACCCTGCTCGGCAGCCTGAAGGCCGCCTACGTTATGCTGTTCACGACATTTCGGTACGCGCTTCGCGCTTGACTACCAAAGCATTCGGTTGTTCGGTAGTTCCCGAAGTCGCGGGGGACCGGACGACCGAATACATTGGCTGAAATCTTTACCAGTTTCCCACTTCCGATTTCCCGCTTCCACGAGGAGCCTGAATGTTTGCTTCCCCGGGCGCCATCGCCTTCCAGTTCGGCCCCCTGGCCATCCGCTGGTACGGCATCCTTATCGCCACGGGCGTCCTCCTGGGAACCACCCTCGCCCACCGGGAGGCGATCCGGCGCGGCGAGGACCCCGACAAGATCCTCAACGCCATCGTCCTAACGGTCCTCTTCGGCCTCCTGGGCGGGCGCCTGTACTATGTGCTGTTCAACTGGGAGTACTACGGGGCGAACCCGCGCAAGATCCTGGCGGTGTGGGAGGGGGGGCTGGCCATCCACGGGGGGCTGATCGCCGGGACCCTGGCGGCAGTCCTGTATTGCCGTGGGACGGGTCTCCGCCTGCCGGTGACCCTGGACATCATGGCGCCAGGGGTCGCCATCGGGCAGGCCATCGGCCGCTGGGGAAATTTCTTCAACCAGGAAGCCTTCGGGGTTCCAACGGACCTGCCGTGGAAGTTGTACATCGATCCCACCCATCGTCCGGCCTGGTTGGGGAGCTTCGACTACTTCCACCCGACGTTTCTGTACGAGTCGCTCTGGAATTTCCTCGTCTTCGCAGCCCTGTGGTTCGGCCTCCGCAACCGCCTCCAGGGGAAGCCGGGGGCCCTGACCCTCTGTTACCTGGGGCTGTACTCCATCGGACGCTTCTTCGTGGAAGGGCTCCGGATCGACAGCCTGATGCTGGGCAGCTTCCGTGCCGCCCAGGTGGCAAGCGTCCTGCTGGTGGCAGGCTCGGCCCTTGGCCTCGCGCTGATGCTACGGCGGAAGTGATCAGGCAATGTCGAGGCCGCTGGGCGATACACTTCCGGATGACCTGCAGACGCTGCTGGGAGGGCACGAGCTCGCCGACCGCATGGGCCAAGCCATCCTGATCGCCACCACGGATACCCGGGGGTGGCCGCATCTGGCGCTCGTGTCCTACGGCGAGGTGGTGGCGGCGGATTGCCGCCGCCTTCGGCTGGCCCTCTCCCGGGCGAGCGGAACCTCGGGAAATCTCCGCCGCAACGGGAGGCTGACCCTGGGTCTGCTGGGGGCGGAGAGGGCCTACTACGTCAAGGCGTTGGCGCGGGCGCAGCGAGACCCCATGGATGGATTCGCGCACCTCACCCGCTTCGAGGCGATGGTGGAGATGGTGCTGGCGGACGAGGCGCGGGAGGAGCACGAATCGGGGGCGCGCCTCACCGGAGGGATCACATTCCATCCCGGGCGACCGGTGGAGGAGACGCTCCAGGGCTGGCAGGCGGTTGTGGACGCCCTGCGGAGGGATGCATGAGACTGGTCGTCGGGATCTCGGGATCGAGCGGGGCCATCTATGGCATCCGTCTGCTAGAGGTGCTGCGGAGGGTCTCCGACCTCGAGGCCCATCTCATCATCAGCGCGGCCGGCAAGCGGACCATCCTGGAGGAAACCGACTACGCCATCAAGGATGTGGAGGCCCTGGCGGCCCGGGTCTACGACAACCGGGACATCGGCGCGGCGCTGGCCAGCGGGTCGTTCCGGACCGGCGGCATGGTCATTGCGCCCTGCAGCATCAGGACGGTGTCGGCCCTGGCGAACTGCTACGCCGAGACGCTGATGCACCGGGCGGGTGACGTCACCTTGAAGGAGGGGCGCCCGCTCGTCGTGGTGGTCCGCGAGACGCCGCTCCACGCCGGGCACCTGCGCCAGCTCCTGGCCTTGGCAGAGCTGGGGGCCGTGATCCTGCCCCCCGTGCCTGCCTTCTACCACCGGCCCAAGACGCTGGATGACATCGTGAACCACACGGTCGCCCGCGTCCTGGACCGCCTCGGGATCCCACACGAGCTCGGGACGGAATGGACCGGGACCCATCCCCCTCGGCGCGCACCCTCATGAGGTCCGGGGCTTTTCGTCGTGGATCCGGGCGGAGGGGGAAAGTAGCCGAGCGGCGGCCGCAGCAGTTTGAATTTGCCGAAGGCACGGGACGCCACAGGATCTGGGGCACAGCCTTCGCCTCCCGGGATGGCCTGGCGGTGAACCTGGTGGGCGGCGATCGCCCGCACATCGGCGCGGTGGCGATCAGTCTCCCACGCCCCGGTCTGGCGAATCGGCGGGAGCGGAGGGCCACCACATCTGTTTTCACCGTGCTCGGCCACCGGGAGGACGAACTTGCCCGGCCCGTCGCGGCCGGTCTGGCCCAGGCCCTCCGGCGAACGACGGTCGTGGTTGCCGGAGTTCACATCCACCGGGCACGACGTGCGGACATCGCCAAGGTATTCGAGAACGCCGGACGGGCGATCGAGGTGATCATCGCCAAGGTGAAAGCGTTTGGGGAGCGGAGTGAGGGGAAGATGATACGGCGACCGGGGGACCGAAGAAAGGAGGCTCGCATGCACCGAAGGGTCCGCGGCCTGCTGGCTGTCCTGGTCATCGGGGGGATTGTTCTGGCTGGCGGGGGACACGGCTGGGCAGAGCAGGCAGGTCCGCCGCCCGACCCCTGGCCGCTCCCGACCGTAGCCGAGGACGCGCCAGGCCGGCCCCTCCTGGCCACGGTCGGAGCTGTCGTCGGGAGTATCTTCTACATCCCATTCAAGGCCCTGGGCATCTGCCCGGGCATGGCGTTGGCCGCGGGCGTCCACTACGCGGCGACGCTTGGCAAAGACACGCCCGTGGATGACTACCTGCTGCGGGCCGGGTGCACCGGAACGCACGTCATCACGCCCGGGATGGTGCAGGGGCGGGAGGAGTTCCGGGGATCGGGGCTGCGGTGAAGGGACAGGCCGCCGGGAATTCCCTTGACACGGGCTGCGGGCCCTGGTAGGTTTTCGAACGTTCGTTCGAATTCTCCCGCCGGAGGCGACCATGCGCGCCGGTCCTTCCAACGGACAGCCGGGCGAGGCCCGCCAGACCTACGACCAGAAGCTGGAGTTCGTCCTCCAGCGGGCGGCCGAGGTCTTTGCGGAGAAGGGCTTCCACCGGGCCTCCATCCGGCACCTGGCCCGGGCCACGGGGATGAGCCTGGCCGGGCATTACTACTACTTCCAGAGCAAGGACCAGGCGCTCTTCCGCATCTGCGATCACGTCCTGCGCCTCATCCTGGAGACGTTCGAGAAGCGGGCCCAGGCCATCGACGACCCGCTGGAGCGGCTCCGCCTCCTCGTCTTCACCCACCTGGAGATCTCCCTCACCCACATGCGGGAGATGAAGGTCCTCTCCCACGAGGCCGAATCGCTCCGGGGCGAATACCTGGCCCGGATTCGCCAGACCAAGAAACGCTACTACGACGCCATGCTGGCCATCCTGCGGGAGATCCGCGGCGACCGGCGGGGGAACGGGCGGGAGCTGCGGTTGGCCGCCATGACCCTCTTCGGGAGCATGAACTGGATCTACACCTGGTACCGGCCCGAGGTGGATGGCGACGCCAAGCGACTGACCGACTTCATCCTGGGAACGTTTCTGCGAGGCTTCCTCGCACCTCACCCGACCCTTGGGTCCACGGGGGAGCGGGGTGGCGCCAGGAACCTCTATGGGTTTGCGGGGGCCGGATGGGCACGAAGGGTCCCGACGAAGAGGCCTCGACGAAAGGAGTGAGCGTATGTCTCTGGTCGAATATCGGACGGAAAAGGGCCTGGCCATCCTGGAGTTGAACGATCCGCCAGCCAACACCTACACCTACCAGATGTTCCGGGATTTCGATGAGGCGGTGCTCAGGGCGCGCTTCGATGACGAGGTGGCCGTCCTGATCGTGCGGGGGAAAGGGGAGAAGTTCTTCTCGGCCGGCGCCAACATCAAGATGCTGTCCGAGGTGACACCCCAGTTCAAGTACTACTTCTGCCTTCACGCCAACGAGACCCTGAACCGGCTGGAGCAGACGCCCAAGCTCACCCTCGCCGCCCTGAACGGGCACACGGTGGGGGGCGGGCTGGAGATCGCCATGGCCTGCGACATCCGGCTGGCGAAGAAGGACGGCGGCAAGATCGGCCTCCCCGAGGTGGGGCTGGGTGTCTTGCCGGGCACCGGGGGCACGCAGCGGCTCCCCCGGCTGATCGGCAAGGCCCGGGCCCTGGAGCTGATGGTCCTGGGGCGGAACATGCCCTTCGAGGAGGCCCAGGAGATGGGCCTGGTCAACGCCATCTTCCCGGCCGAGACCTTCTGGGAGGACGTCCTGGCCTACGCGCGGCAGTTCGTCCCGCCCGCCAAGGCCAGCAAGGCGGTGGGGCGGATCAAGCGCTCTGTCCAGTCCGGCATCGAGGTGGGCTTCCAGGATGGGCTGGCCCTGGAGCGGGAGCTGCAGCAGCAGCTCTTCGAGAGCCAGGACGCGAAGGAGGGCCTGCAGGCCTACGTGGAGAAGCGGGTTCCATCCTTCCGGGGATGCTGATTCCGATTTTCGATTGAGGATCGGCGATTGTCGATTTTCCGGAAAAGCCATCAACCCGAAATCGGCAATCCACCATCGACGATTGGGAGGGGGGGCTATGGCCAGGATTTCGACGTATGACGATTGGGTAGCTCTGTTCCGCCAGTGGCAGCGCGAGATCGGCCTGAGCGACCATCCCAAGGTCCGGGACTACACGCCCCAGCCGATGTACGGGGAGCTGGAGCATCCCGAGATCCGCTTCGGCGCCTTCAAGGGCCAGCTCCGCTGGAAGAGCCTCCAGCACATCCCCGATCAGCGGATCCGGGACTCGCTGGAACAGCTCATCGTGGTCCAGGGCGACACCGAGTTCGCCTCGGTGGAGCAGCAGCGGAACCTCCTGGAGACGGCGCCCAGCGATTTCGACCTGGACTCCCTGGCGCGGGTGATGTGCGAGGAGATGCGCCACGGCGTCCAGATGTCCCACATCCTGATCAATCACTTCGGATACTCGGGTCGCATCGAAGCCCAGAAGCTGCTGGAACGCCATGCCTATGCCAACCAGCGCCTGCTGGGCTCCTTCAATCTCGACGTTCAGAACTGGCTGGACTTCTTCGTCTATACCCAGTTCATCGATCGGGATGGGAAGTTCCAGTTGAAGATGCTGAGCTTCTCGGCCTTTGCCCCCCTGGCCCAGAGCATGGGACCCATGCTGAAGGAGGAGTCCTTTCACCTGGGAACGGGGAACAACGGCCTGCTCCGGCTGCTCAAGGCCGGGAAGATCCCCATACCCATCATCCAGCGTTATTTTAACAAGTGGATCTGCACGGCCTTCGACCTGTTCGGGAAGGACGGGTCGGCCACCTCGCAGTGGGCCTACGAGTGGGGACTCAAGGGTCGCTACGACGAGGACCAGAACCCGGCCGTCCCGGACCGGGAGCAATTGAACGCCTACAACCGGGAGCTCTACCGGAAGGAGTGTGTCGGCCTGGTGGAGAAGCTGAACCGCCTGATCCCGGCAGATCAGCCCAAGCTCTTTGTCCCGGACATCAAGTTCAACCGGGCCATCGGTGCGTATGCCGGACAGCGCTTCAGCGTGACGGGCGAGCCGGTGAGCCCGGCCCAGTACGAGAGCTACCTGGCCTCGCAATTGCCGACCCGGGAAGACCAGGAGCTGCTGGCGCAGATCTTCGAGAGGCCTGATTGGATCGCGCCCCGGGCCGCCTGACCCGCCGGACCGGCGGGCAATTTCAAATGGCAAACTGACAACCGACGAGCGGTCAGGGTCCGCAGGTGACCGGTTGTCGGTCGTCAGTTTTACCGTGACGGTGCGAAGAGTCCGAGGGGGAAGGGAGGCGACGGGTGAAGGTGCCGCGGGTGGAGCTTCCGGACCGGTTTAACGTCGCCAGCTATTTCGTGGACCGGAACGTGAAGGAGGGACGGGGGGACAAGACGGCCCTCCTGCATGAGGGAAAGGCCTACACTTACCTGGATGTCCTCCACTCGGTAAACCGCTTCGGCAACGCCTTGCGCACTCTCACCGTGGAGATGGAGGACCGCGTTGCCCTCCTCTGCTTGGACAGCCCGGAGTTTGTGGCCGCCTTCTTCGGCGCTATCAAGATTGGCGCGGTGCCCATCCCCATGAACACCATGCTCCGGCCGGCCGACTACGAGTACATGCTTCAGGACAGCCGGGCCAAGGTCCTGGTGGTCCATGAGACCCTGTGGGAGCCGCTCCGCACCATCCGGGACCTGTTCCGGCACCTGCGGCAGATCGTCGTCGTGGGGAGAGCGGGGGAAGGCCTGACCTCCTATGACCAGTTGGTCCGGGCCCAGTCCACGATCTGCGTGGCAGCCGACACGTCCAAGGACGACGTCGCCTTCTGGCTGTACTCGTCGGGAAGCACCGGCTTTCCCAAGGGGGCCGTGCATTTGCACCACGACATGGTCTATTCTGCCGAGCTGTACGCCCGCCCGATCCTACAAATCCGGGAGAAGGACATCACCTTCTCGGCTGCCAAGCTCTTCTTCGCTTACGGGCTGGGGAACAACCTGTACTTTCCCTTCAACGTCGGGGCGACGGCGGTGCTGTACCCGGGACGACCGTTGCCCGACAAGATGTTTGAGGTCATCGCCGCGCATCGCCCGACGATCTTCTACGGGGTGCCCACCCTGTATGCGGCCATGCTTCAGGTGGCGGAAGCGGAGGAGAAGGCGGCCGGCGGCACGCGCCCCACCCCCAGCGAGCAGGCCATGAAATCCGTCCGGGTCTGCGTCTCCGCGGGAGAGGCGCTGCCGGCCCCCATCTTTCACCGCTGGAAGGAGACGTTCGGGCTGGAGATCCTGGACGGCATTGGCTCCACCGAGCTGCTGCACATCTTCATCTCCAACCGGATCGGAGATGTGCGCCCGGGGAGTTCGGGGAAGATCGTGCCGGGCTACGAGGCCCGGGTCGCGGACGAGGAAGGGCGGGTCCTGCCGCAGGGACAGGTCGGCAACCTGCTGATCAAGGGGGATTCGGCCGCCGCGTACTACTGGAACAAGCACCAGAAGACCAAGGAGACCATGCTGGGCGAGTGGCTCAAGACGGGGGACAAATACTACCAGGACCCCGATGGGTACTTCTGGTACTGCGGCCGGTCAGATGACATGCTGAAGGTTGGCGGCATCTGGGTGTCTCCGGTGGAGGTGGAGAGCGCCCTGGTCGGCCACCCGGCCGTGCTGGAGTGCGCCGTGGTGGGTGCGCAGGACACGGACGAGCTGGTCAAGCCCAAGGCCTACGTGGTCCTCAAGGAGGGGTACGAACCTACGGAGGCCATGGCCGAGGAGCTGAAGGAATACGTCAAGGAGACCATCGCTCCCTACAAGTACCCGCGCTGGATCGAGTTCACCCCCGAACTGCCGAAGACCGCGACGGGCAAGATTCAACGATTCAAACTGCGCACGTAACGCGTCAGGGATACATGAACCGTGCGCTGGGCAAGGTTCGAGGTGCTATGTTCAAGGTTCGCGGTTGGTCGGGCGGGAACATCGGACGTCGCACGTTGAACCTCGACCAGTCGGGACTATGAGCCATCAGCCATGAGCCATGAGCTGGGAAGGATGCGGGAGGTCCATAAGGAGCTGATCCGGCTTCGGGTCAACGGCGAGACCCGCGAGGTCTATGTCCCGGTGCACAAGACCTTGCTGGAGGTGCTCCGCGAGGACCTCAACCTGACCGGGACGAAGCACGGATGTGAGCTGGGCGAGTGCGGGACATGCACCGTCCTGGTGGACGGCGAACCGGTGCTCTCCTGCCTGGCCCTACCGATTGAGCTTCAGGACCGGGAGATCCTGACGGTGGAGGGGCTGGCCGAGCGGGGCGCGCCCCATCCCCTCCAGACCGCCTTTGCCGAGCTGGGGGCGGCCCAGTGCGGCTATTGCACGCCGGGCATCCTGGTGACGGCCAAGGCCCTCCTGGAGGAGAATGCCAAACCGACCCGGAAGGAGATTCAGGAGGCGCTGGCGGGGAACCTGTGCCGGTGCACCGGATACGTCAAGATCCTGGAGGCGGTGGAGCTCGCCGCGCAGCGCATGCCTGAACGGTAACAAGCTCGCGGCGGAAACTGGAAAACGGGAACTGGAACCTGGTGGTCCGTTGCTTTGAGCTTCCGATTTCCAGTCTCCGAGTTCCAGGGGGTTGATGTGGCCGATCAGGTGAATGAGTATAGTGTCATCGGGCGGCCGCTGATCAAGGTGGACGCCATGGCCAAGGTCACCGGCGACGCCAAGTACGCCGATGACCTGGTCCTGCCGCGGATGCTCCATGCCAAGCTGCTGCGGAGCCCGCACCCCCATGCCCGGATTCTCTCCGTCGAGACCGCGCCAGCCGAGGCGCTGCCGGGTGTTCACGCGGTCCTGACCGGCCGGGCGCTGCCGATCAAGTTCGGCATCCTTCCGGTGAGCCAGGACGAAGAAGCGCTGGCCATCCACAAGGTCCGCTACGTCGGGGATCCGGTCGCGGCCGTGGCCGCCGTGGACGAGGAGACGGCCGAGGCCGCCACCCGCCTGATCCGGGTGGAGTACGAGGTCCTCCCGTCCATCATGGGCATAGAGGAGGCGCTGGCGCGGGAGGACGTCCGGATCCACGACTACGGCCCGCGGGGGAACATCCACAAGGAGGTCTCCCTCGAGTTCGGGAACGTGGAGGAGGGCTTCGCCCAGGCGGACTACATCCGGGAGGATGTCTTCTCCTACGAGGGCAGCACCCACCTGCCCATGGAGCAGCACGCGGCGCTGGGGTTTTTCGGCCCCGATGGGAAGCTCTGCCTCTGGTCCGCCACCCAGACGCCCCACTACGTGCACCGCGCCCTGGCCAAGGTCCTGGAGCTGCCCGCCAGCCGCATCCGGGTGATCGCCACGCCCCATGGGGGCGGCTTTGGCGGGAAGAGCGATGTCTTCAACCACGAGATCGTGGTCTGCAAGCTGTCCATGCTGACCGGCCGTCCGGTGAAGATCTGCCTCACCCGGGAAGAGGTCTTCTATGCCCACCGGGGGCGGCATCCGGTCCGGATGTGGTTCCGGACCGGTGTGAAACGGGACGGCCGCATCACGGCCATGCACTTCCGGTCCTATCTCGACGGCGGCGCCTACGGCAGCTACGGGGTGGCCAGCCTCTATTACACCGGGGCGCTCCAGACCGTGACCTACCAGGTGCCGCGGTACAAGTTCGAGGGGGTGCGGGTCTTCACCAACAAGCCCCCCTGCGGGCCAAAGCGGGGGCACGGCACCCCCCAGCCGCGCTGCGCGCTGGAGGTGCACCTGGACAAGATCGCGGAGCACCTGGGCCTGGACCCGGCCGAGATGCGGCGTCGCCACTTGGTCCCGCCCAACTCGGTCACGGTGAACCAGCTCCGGATCGGGACGGTGGGCCTGGGCGAGTGCCTGGATCGGGTGATGGAGCGCTCCGGTTGGAAGGCGAAGTACGGGAAGCTTCCCTTCGGGCACGGGATCGGGATTGCGGGCAGCGCCTACATCAGCGGGGCGGGGTTGCCCATCTACTGGAATGCCATGCCCCACTCGGGGGTCATGATCAAGATCGATCGGGGCGGCGGTGTGGCTGTCTTTTGCGGCAGCACGGACATCGGCCAGGGGTCCGACTCGGTCCTGGCTTACGTCGCGGCCGAGGAGCTCGGGATCGAGCCCGAGGACATCCGGGTGGTGACGGCCGACACCGACCTGACGCCCGTGGACCTGGGAAGCTACAGCAGCCGGGTGACCCTGATGACCGGGAACGCCACCATCGAGGCGGCGAAGAAGCTCCGGGCGCAGCTCTTCGAGGTGGCGGCGGAGAAGCTGGGGGTGCCCCGCGACAGGCTGAGGGCGGCGCGCCGCCGCATCTTCGACGCGGGGCATCCCGAGAGAGGGATCCCCTTCATGGAGGCTGCGGTCCTGGCCGAGGCCCGGTTCGGCACGCTGGGGGCCACGGGCAGCTACACCCCGCCCAAGGGCCTGGGCACGTACAAGGGGGCGGGGGTCGGCCCGACGCCCACCTACAGCTACTCGGCCGCGGTGGTCGAGCTCCACGTGGATCCCGACACCGGATTCATCACGGTGGACAAGGTCTGGCTGGCCCACGACATCGGCAAGGCCATCAACCCGCTGCTGGTCATCGGCCAGATCGAGGGCAGCGTCTACATGGCATTGGGCGAGGCCCTGATGGAGGAGCAGGTTTTCCGAAAAGGCGTCCACAAGCTCCCCTCCATGCTGGAGTACAAGAGCCCGACCATCCTCGAGACGCCCGAGATGGAGTCCATCCTGATCGAGACCCTGGATCCGGCCGGCCCCTACGGCGCCAAGGAAGTCGGCCAGGGCGTCCTGCTGCCCGTCGTCCCGGCGGTACTCAACGCGATTTATGACGCGGTCGGGGTCCGCATTGACCAGGTCCCCGCATCGCCGGACAAGATTGTGCGGGCCCTGGAGTGGAAGCGCCTGGGCCGCCTCGCGGGGAACGGGCGGCTGCCCTCGGTCGTCTTCCCCCGGCCCACCCTGGTCGAGCCGGCGAGCACCTAAAATGCAAAACCGACAACCGACAACTGACCACTTTCAGTTGAAAACCGACAACGGACAACTGACAACCGATCATCTGCCGGACTTGACCGGTTGTCGGTTGTCAGTTTTTCATTGAATCGAGCGGCTGAGTCATGATGCGCTTGCCAGCCTTCCGGTATCTGGCGCCGAAGAGCCTCGCCGAAGCGACGCAGATGCTCGCCGACGCCGGCCCGGACGGCATGCCGGTCAGCGGCGGCACCGACCTGTACCCCAACATGAAGCGGCTGCAGTTCGCCCCGCGGACCCTCGTCGGCCTTCGCCAGCTTCCGGACCTGCACGGGGTGAGCGGCGATCCCCTGCGGGGCATGCGCATCGGGGCCGCGACCCCGCTCGGCCAGATCGGCCTGCACCCGGCCATCCGTGCCCGCTATCCTGCGCTGGCAACTGCGGCCGCCAGCGTGGCCACGCCGCAAATCCGGCGGATGGGGACGATCGGGGGGAACCTGTGCGTGGACACCCGGTGCAACTACTACAATCAATCCTACGAATGGCGGCGCGCCATCGGGTTCTGCATGAAGCGGGATGGGGATGGCTGCCTGGTGGCGCCGGGCAGCCCGCGATGCGTGGCCGTCTCTTCCTCGGACACCGCGCCCGTGATGATCGCGCTGGGCGCGCTGGTGGTCCTGAGCGGCCCCGACGGCGAGCGGACGGTGCCCGCCGCGGCCCTGTATCGCGATGACGGGATCGCCTACCTGACGAAGCGACCGGACGAGATCGTCACCGCTATTCTGCTGCCGCCCCTGGACGGCGTGCGCAGCGCATACTGGAAGCTCCGCCGGAGGGGATCCTTCGACTTTCCGATCCTGGGCGTAGCTGCCGCGGCCCGCCTGGACAAGGACGGGACGTGCTTGGAGGCCAGGATTGTGCTGGGCGCGGTGGGCCCACGTCCCGTGGAGGCGACGGAGGCTGCCCGGTTGCTCCGCGGCCGGAAGCTCACCCCCGAACTGATCGAGGAGGCGGCGGTCTCAGCCTACCGCCCCGCGAAGCCGCTGGACAACACCGATCTGACCCTGGCCTACCGGAAACGGATGGCGCGGGTGTTCGTCTCCCGGGCCCTGCGCGAGCTTGCCAACCTCTCGCTCACGGAAGGCGGAAGACCGAATTGACCACAGACCACAAGACCACTGACCACAGGATCCCGGAGCCTTCCGCCTGAAGATAAGGAGTCGTCCGTAGGCCAGATGTCCTGTGGTCCGGGGTCCTGCAGTCGCGTGGTCCGGTTATCCGTTCCGCATTCGAGGTGAACCTCGCACCTCGAACCTCGCACCTCGCCCGGGTCAAGCCATGCGCCATGCACGTTGATATCCCGGAAAAGTTCAACGCCGCGGTGTACTTCGTTGACCGCAACCTCCAGGCGGCTCACGGGGACAGGATTGCCCTCCGGCACGAGGGGGAATCTTATACTTATCGCGACGTCGCCGCCCTGGTCAACCGATGGGGCAATGTGCTGCGGGGGCTCGGGGTGGAGGCGGAGCGCCGCATCGCCCTCCTCTGCCTGGATTCCCCCGAGTTCGTGGCGGGATTTTTCGGCGCCATTCGGGTGGGTGTGATTCCCGTTCCCCTGAATACCCTGCTGCGGCCTGCCGAGTACGAGTATCTCCTGAACGACAGTCGGGCCCGGCTGCTGCTGGTGCATCGGGAGTTATGGAAGCCGATTGCGTCGCTCCGGGATCGCTGTCGGTCCCTGCGGCACGTCGTTGTGATCGGCCAGGCGACAGGCGGCTGCCTGGCCTACGACGACCTGATGCGCCAGGCGGGGGATGAGTGTGTGCCGGCCGATACGTCCAGGGACGACGTGGCCTTCTGGCTCTACTCGTCGGGAAGCACCGGGTTCCCCAAGGGGACGGTCCATCTCCAGCACGACATGGTCTGCTGTGCGCGCGCCATGGGCCAGGGCGTGCTGGGGCTCACCGCGGAGGACGTGACGTTCTCCGCCGCCAAGCTCTTCTTCGCCTACGGCCTCGGGAACAACCTGTACTTCCCGTTCAGCGTGGGGGCCTCGGCCGTGCTCTATCCCGGGCGACCGCTGCCCGATGCGATCTTCGAGGTCATCCGGCAATGCCGACCCAGCGTGTTCTACGCGGTGCCGACGCTGTACGGGACGATGCTTCACCTGGCGGAGCGGCGCGCCGAGGCGGAGGGGGCCGCGCCTGTTCGGGAGCTGATGCGATCGGTCCGCTGTTGTGTCTCGGCGGGAGAGCCGCTGCCCGTTGCCATCTTCCACCGCTGGCAGCGCCTGTTCGGGTTGGAGATCCTGGACGGGATCGGGTCCACGGAGATGCTCCAGACCTTCATCTCCAACCGGCCGGGTCGCGTGCGGCCGGGCTCCTCGGGCGAGCTGGTGCCGGGGTATGCGGCCAGGATCGTGGACGAGGAGGGCGGGGACGCCCCCCCGGGGACGGTGGGGGATCTCTGGGTCCGGGGTGATTCAGCGGCAGCGTTTTACTGGAACCGGCACCAGCAGTCCAGGGAAACCTTCCTGGGCGAGTGGGTGCGGACGGGCGACCGGTACCGGCGGGACGCTGACGGCTATTTCTGGTACGCCGGCCGATCGGACGACATGCTGAAGGTGGGGGGCATCTGGGTGTCCCCCATCGAGGTGGAGAACGCCCTCCTCACGCATCCGGACGTGCTGGAGTGCGCGGTGGTGGGAGCCAAGGACGGGGATGGCATGGTCAAGCCGAAGGCCTTTGTAGTCCTCAAGGATGGGATCCGGCCGACCCCGGAACAGGCGGAGGGATTGAAGGCCTTCGTCAAAGAGGCCATCGCGCCCTTCAAGTACCCTCGCTGGGTAGAGTTCGTCGCCGAACTTCCCAAGACCTCGACCGGGAAGATCCAGCGGTTCAAGTTACGCACGTAAGGCGTGAGGCGTAAGGGGTGAGGGGGGAAATTCCCCTAACGCCTCCCGCCTGACACCTGACGGTGCAGACACGGGTACCTCGAACATCCAACGTTGAACTTCGAACCTTGAACGGTGTGAGCCGGCAGCCATGACCGACAAATTGCTGTCCATGGGGGAGGCGATCGAGCGGTTCGTGCCCGACGGGACCGCTGTCCTGATGGGCGCGGCCCTGGAGTCCCTGATCCCCTTCGCGGCCGGGCACGAGATCATCCGCCGGGGACGCCGGGACCTCACGCTGGTGGGCCCCATTTCGGACATCCTCTTCGACCAGCTTATCGGCGCAGGCTGCGCCCGAAAGGTGGTCGCCGCCTGGGTCGGCAACGTGAGCGCTGGGCTCGGCCACAACTACCGGCGGGCGGCAGAGATGGCGATCCCCAACCGGATCGAGATCCAGGACCACAGCAACTTCAGCCTGGCCCTGGCGCTGCAAGCCGGGGCCATGGGCATCCCCTTTATCCCCACCAGGACCCTGCTCGGCTCTGACCTGTTGAAGACCAATCCCGCCCTGCGGGAGTGGACGGCCCCGTGGAGCGGAGACCGGCTGATCCTGGTATCTCCCCTACAGCCGGACGTGGCGATCCTGCATGTTCAGCGGGCCGATGCCGGCGGCGCGGCCCACTGCTGGGGGAACCTCGGCGTGAGCGTGGAGGCCGCCCTGGCCAGCCGGCGGGTCATCTTGACGGCGGAGGAGATTGTGGAGCCCGGGGTGATTCGAAGCGACCCGAACCGCGTCCTGGCGCCACCGTTCAAGGTTCACGCGGTGGTGCATGCCCCCTATGGGGCCCATCCCTCCCCGGTCCAGGGCTATTACGACCGCGACCACGATTTCTTCCATCAGTATCATGTGGAGAGTCGCACCGTGGAAGGCTTCGCGGCCTGGGCGCGACAGTGGATTCTGGATCTGTCCGACCGCGCCGTGTACCTCGATCGCCTTGGCGAGGGACGGCTGACCCGCCTGGGGGTCAAGGCACACCGGTGGGCCGCCCCCGTGGACTACGGGTACTGAACTTGAGGTTCAAGGTTCGAGGTTGGGGATGAACCTTGCACCTCGAACATCGAACGTTGAACAACCCAAGGGTCGAAGAGCCCGTCGCGAGACTGTGTTGACGGGCCGAGACCTGCATGGTAAGAGTTTCTCGGCAGGAATCGAGAGGCAAGAAAAGGGTGGGCCTCCTGTCCCATGGCACTCCACTGGTACGCGTTGCGAACCCGCTCCCGGCATGAGAAGCTCGTGCGCGATCAGCTTGGCGCCCGGGGGGTGGAGCCGTTCTTGCCCCTGATCGAGCGGTCACGGCAATGGAAGGACCGCCGGAAGCGGGTGGCCTTTCCCCTCTTCCCCGGGTATTGCTTCGCGCGCTTCCCGCTCTCCCTCCGGATTGCGGTCCGAAGCATCAAGGGCGTCGTGCAGATCCTGGGGAACCACGATGGGCCGGTTCCGGTTCCGGATGGGGAGATCGAGGCGGTGCGTCGCCTGGTCACCTGCACCCTGCCCTACGACCCGCACCCCTACCTGCGCGAGGGGATGCAGGTCGAAGTCATCCGCGGGCCTTTGGCTGGCGTGCGCGGGATCTTGCTGCGGAAGGGGACCCGCGCCCGCCTGGTCATCGGGGTCACCCTGATCCACCAGGCCGCCTCTGTCGAGCTGGATGCACTGGATGTCGCACGCGTCTCTTAACCAATCCCTGACGAAAGGACCACGGAATCACGGACCATTCTCACGCGTGAGGGGGAGGCGAACACACCCCTGGTTCGAGGTCCGACCTCGAACTGTGAATGGCGTGAGGCAGGAGCCATGGGCTAACAGGTGATCGGTTCGCTTGCATCGTTACAGGGCCGTGCTGAACACCTCATAGCGGCGGGGCGCGTCGTCTTGGCCGCGTGTTCGCTGCTGGCGGTATGGCTGGCGCCCCCGGAACCCTCCAGGCACGCCCACACTGTCTTCCTCCTCTTGGTCGGATACCTGCTCTTTGCCATCGCCGTGCCCCTCCTGATGGGCCGTTCGCACGCCGTGCTGACCCGCCTGCCCGCGGCGACGCATGGTGTGGATATGCTCCTCTTCTCATCGCTTTTGTATTTCACCGGGGCGTCCACCAGCCCTTTCCTTGTCTATTACGTGTTCTCCCTGGTGTGTGCCACGGTGCGCTGGCAGTGGCGCGGAATCCTGTGGACGGCGGCAGCAGCCCTGCTGGCCCTCGTCGGGTTGAGCGTGTACGGGGCGCATGGCGGCCCCCTCCCGGCGTTGAAACTCGGCCGCCTCATCCTTCATGGCGTGCCACTGATGCTCGTGGCGGCCCTCCTGGGCTACCTGGCGGTATACGAGCACGAAAGGCGGCTGCGGAGCGACGTGTCGCGGATGGCCATGTGGCCCCATATCGCGCCGCGGGGGACCGATCCGCTGGTGCGGGACCTGCTGGGACACGCGGGGGCCCTCCTCGGCGCTCCGCGCGTCCTGGCGGCCTGGGAGGAAGGGGAGGAACCCTGGCTCCACCTCGCGTCGTGGTCCCGCGGCGAGTTTTCCCGGACCCGGGAGTCGCCGGCCACCTTCGACCCGCTGGTCGCGAAGCCCCTGGCCGATGCGGATTTTCTCTGTCGGGATGCACGTGTCCCGGTCCCGGTCTGCCTGCACACGTCCACCAACGGCCCGCAGCGCTGGCACGGCGCGCCGCTCCACCCGGACTTCCAGGCGCGTTTCGCCATCGGGCCCGTGCTGTCCCTGCGGCTGCCCGGAGAGGCCTTCCGAGGCCGCCTGTTCTGCCTGGACAAGCCACGGATGACCCCGGATGACCTTTTGCTAGGAGCGATGGTGGCCCACCAGGTCGCCGACCGGATGGATCACTTCTACCTGCTGCAGCGCACCCAGCACGGGGCGGCCATGGAGGAGCGCATCCGCCTGGCGCGCGACCTGCATGACGGCGTGCTGCAGTCCCTCACGGGAACCGCCCTGCAACTGCAGACGGTCGGCCGCCTATTTGTCGAGGACCCGCAGGCCGCCCAGGACCGCCTGCAGGAGATCCAGTATCTGCTGGCCGAGGAGCAGCGCGACCTGAGGTTTTTCATTCAGGAGCTCAGGCCACGACCGCTCGGGTCCCCTCAGGTGGATTCCGACCTGGCCACCCGCCTGGGCGAGTTGAGCGAGCGGATCGAGCGCCACTGGGGCCTGCAGGTGGAGGTGAAGGTCCACCGGATGGAGGTGCGGCTCCCTGCCTCCCTGGTCCGGGAGATCTATCGCCTTGTTCATGAGGCGCTGGTCAATGCGGCGCGCCACGCTCGCGCCTCGGTCGCGCGGGTCGAGCTCAGCGTGCAGGGCGATCGGGTGCGGATCATCGTGGCGGACGACGGGCGTGGCTTTCGCTTCCACGGCCACTATGACCACGCCACCCTGACCGAGGGGAAACTGGGTCCGGTGACCCTCAAGGAGCGAATCGTCGCTCTCGGAGGGAGCCTGGCCATCGACTCCAGCGAGTCCGGCGCGCGCCTGGAAATTCAACTCCCGGTCGCCCGGGCCGGGGCCCGAGATGGCGATTAGCCTGGTCCTGGCCGACGATCACCCCATCATCCTGGACGGCCTGGAGCTGCTGTTCCGGTCCGAACCGGACTTCCTGGTCTTGGCCCGGTGTGTGAACGGCCGGGAAGCGCTCCAGGCCGTGCGGCAGCACCGCCCGGATGTCCTGATCCTGGATATCCGCATGCCGGGGATGGACGGGATCGCGGTCCTCCGGCAGCTCCGGGGGGAAAACCTGACCACCCGCGTGGTCGTCCTGACGGTGTCCCTGGGCGAGGACGAGTTGATGGCGCTGGTTCGCCTGGGGGTCCGGGGCGTGGTGCTGAAGGAAATGGCCCCGCAGATGCTGGTGCAGTGTGTTCGCAAGGTGCACGCCGGGGAGCAGTGGCTGGAGAAGCGCTCCTTCGGCCGGGCCCTGGAGAAGATGCTGGTACGCGAGGCCGGGATGCGCGAGGTGGCCGACGCCCTCACCCCGCGGGAGGTCGAGATCGTGCGCATGGTCGCCGCCGGCCACCGCAACAAGGAGATCGGGGACAGGCTCTCCATCAGCGAGGGGACGGTCAAGTTGCACCTGCACCATATCTACGAAAAACTCCGCGTCGAAGGCCGGTTGGAGCTGGCGCTGTACGCCCAAAGCAAAGGCCTCCTCTAACTTGCCGGCGTTCAAGGTGCAACGTGCGACGTTCAAGGTTCAATGCAGGATCGTGAATTGAACCTCGGACCTTGTGCCCGAGTCTGTCCGCCCGCTCCCGCTCCGGGCCGGAGGCCCGTCCCCCTGTTCCCGTGTCCCCCTGTCCCTGGCCCCCTCACGATCGCCAGCGCCCCGTAATCCTGTGGTCCGTGGTCAGTAGGCAGTGGTCTGTCATCAGCTCCGCCCCCCGCCTCACGGCCTGTGAGTAGCCCGTAGTCCCGTGGTCCGATGTCCCCATGTCCCCTTGTCTCCCCATCGCCTTGTTCCCTCACGTCCCACAAGCGATCAAGACTGAGCCGGGCGCCACTTTTTTAGGCAGCCGGATATATATCGAACGATATACAAAAATATATCCTTTGATAAATTGCCCAAGATCGGCGCAAGGCTTAGAGTAGTCTTGGATTCGAAAAGCCGGGCAGGACCGCTGCCCTGCGAATCGCCGTGGAGACTTTCTGAATATCAGAATGGGGCTTCGACATGCACACTGCACGCGGTAGTTCAGGGGTCCCGGACCGGCGCCGGGCCGTCCGCTTTCCCATCGCCATCCCTGTGGAGTTGGATGTAGGGGGTGGCGTTACCCGGGACGTGAGCCTCTCGGGTGTCTTCTTCGAGACTGAACAGTGGTTTGCTCCCGGGGAGTCCATCCGGCTGACCCTGGTTCTGGAGCGGGCGTCCCCGGGGGATACAATCCGGGTTCAGTGCGAGGGTACGGTTGTCAGGGTGGTGGATTCTGACACGAAGACGGACGTAGCCGTCCAGATCACATCTCATGCCTTCGCACAGTAGCGATAGTCTTGAGGTGGGTCAGGTAACCATGCCCGCTCCCGAGGCTGCCCAGCGCTTTCGCGACCGGCGCCGGGCCGTCCGCTCTCCCATCGCCATCCCCGTGGAGCTGGAAAGGGGGACCGGCGTCACCCGGGACGTGAGCCTCTCGGGTGTGTTCTTCGAGACGGACCAATTCGTTGCCTTGGGTGAACCCATCCGGTTGACGCTTGTCTTGGAGCGGGCCTCCCCGGGTCAGCCGGTTCGTCTCCAGTGCGAGGGGCGGGTTGTTCGGGTCGAGCTGCGCCACCCGGAACTCCGCCTGGGAGTGGCGGTCGCAATCGACTCGTACCGGTTTAGGACACGCGAACCCGCCTCGGGCGCCGCATGACGTGAACTGCTTCGACCCTGGACGTTCCCCTTCCCCCTCGGCCAGGCCCAGCCCGCCCGGCCGTTCCCTTCTTCCAAGGGTAGCATCCGTCAATGTTTCAGCGAAGGCGGAGAAAATCCGTTGGCGCCACCCACCGGTTTGTGGCATATTCTCCCGGATTTCACGTGGATCGCGAGGCGACACTTGAGCAGAGGGGCACGGGGACAGGGAGACATGGGGAAGGGAAGGGGACCCCTTCCGCCTGACGCCTCACGATTACACCAGAAGGCACAGGCCGCGAATTATGGAGCGTCAGCCGTTTGATCAGGGGAACCCATGCGGATTTTAGTTACGGGAGGGGCGGGATTCATCGGCTCGCACGTGGCGGATGCCTACCTCGCAGGCGGTCACGAGGTGGGGGTGGTGGATGACCTCTCCACCGGTTCCCGGGAGAATCTGGATCCGCGCGTCCGGTTCTGGCGGGTGGACATTCGAAGCCCCGAGCTGCAACAGGTGCTGGCGGAGTTTCAGCCCGAGGTCATCAACCACCACGCCGCCCAGATGAGCGTCTCGGCCTCCGTGCGGGATCCCCGCCACGATGCAGAGGTCAACATCCTGGGCAGCCTGAATCTACTGGAGGGCGCCGTCCGGCACAGGGTGCGGCGGGTGATCTTTGCCTCGACGGGCGGAGCGATGTACGGGGACCAGGAAAGCCTTCCGACCCCGGAGACGGTTTTCCCCAAACCGGTGAGTCCCTACGGGGTCGCGAAGCTCGCCGTCGAGCGGTACCTCCATGCCTACCAGGCCATGCATGCCCTCCCGGCGATCGTCCTCCGGTACAGCAATGTGTATGGGCCGCGGCAGAACCCGCATGGCGAGGCGGGTGTGGTGGCCATCTTTGCCCAGGGGATCCTGCAGGGGCGGGAGCTGATCGTCAACGGGGATGGGGAGCAGACGCGCGATTACCTCTTCGTGGGCGACGTGGTCCATGCCAACCTGCTCGCCACGGAGGCATCCCTGCCTCCCGCGACGAACGCGGCGCAGGCAGGCCCGGGCGAGGGAATCGCGATCCTCAATATCGGGACCGGGGTCGAGGCGTCGGTGAACGATCTCGTTGGCATGTTTCGCCACCTTGCCGGAGGGGCAGTCTCCTGGCGGCACGGACCCCCTCGTCCCGGCGAACAGCGGCGGAGCGCCCTGGATTGCAGCCTGGCCAAGCGCCTCTTGCGTTGGGAATCGGCGACGAATCTGCGGACGGGACTCGCTCGCACCTTCAACTGGTTCAAAGCGCGCGCGTGACGAACGAGTCATGGACCGCGAGGCGGGAGAAGACGACCCGGAGGACTCCCCTGTCCAAGACCCGACTCAAATCCTCCGCATCTGTGAGAGGCCTCATCCCATGAAGTCTTCCTACGATGTTCTGGTGGTGGGGGCCGGTCCGGCCGGGTGCACAGCGGCCGAGCGACTGGCTACCGCCGGGTTGGACGTGGCGGTCCTCGAAGAGCATCCTGTGATTGGCGAGCCGGTGGATTGCACCGGGGTCGTCGGGACGGAGGCGTTCCAGTGTTTTGACCTGCCGCGACGCCTTGTCGTTGGTTCCGTAGATGGGGTGACCATCCACTCGCCCGCTGGGATCCCGGCGACGTATCAGGCGAATGAGCCCCTCGCTTACATCGTGAATCGCGCCGAGCTGGATCGTACTTTGGCGGCGCGGGCCCAGGATGCCGGCGCCACGTTCCTCCTCAGCACGCAGGCCGTAGATGTGTCTCGGGATCACGACAGGATCGCGGTCTCATGCCGGCGCCCCGAGGGCGAGGTCCTCCGGGTCTCTGCCAAGATCCTCATTCTGGCGGGGGGCCCCCGGTTTGCCTTTCACAAACGCCTGGGTTTGGGGACATCCCCCGTGTTGTGGCGGAGCGCTCACGCGGAACTGTCCGGCGACGGGCTACCGCATGCCCAGGTGTATCTGGGCCGGGACGTGGCGCCCGGGGCATTCGCCTGGGCCGTCCCGATCAAGCACGACGGGCGGCCGCGCGTCCGGGTCGGGGTCAACGGCCACGGCGATGCTCCAGGATACCTGCGCAAGCTCTGCGAGGAGAGATTTCCCCACCTGATGTCCGAGAACGGGCTGCTGCCATACCGGTCCTGGGTTGTTCCCGTGATTCCTGCTTCCAGGACATACGGCGACCGGGTGTTGGCCGTCGGGGACGCCGCCGGCCAGGTGAAGCCGACGTCGGGCGGCGGCATCTACTACGGGATGCTGAGTGCCCGCGACGCGGCCGATACGGTGGTGGAGGCCTTCAGGCTCGGGCGCTTGGGTCGCGACGGTCTCTCCGGCTATGAGAAGCGGTGGCGAGCCCGCCTGGGATTTGACTTGAAGCTTGGCACGCTGTTCCGGCGCCTCTTTGCGCGCATGACGGACCGGGACGTGGACGATCTGTTCCGGATGCTGCACATTCACGGCCTCCTGGGACGGGTCACGGAAAAGGTGAGCTTCGATTGGCACCGGGAGCTGATTCTTTTCCTCCTGAGGAACCCCAAGTTGGCCCGAATCTTCATGCGCCGCTGCCTAGACCGAAACGCCGAGCCCGCCTTTTCCGACCTGCCCGCCCTCTGATCCCCCAGGTTTCCATCGAACCGCCGAGACGCCACGGTTGCCAAGAATGCTTCCTTGCGCAGATTCTGGTCTGGAAGAGGGACGAAGAGCGGCCGAGAGCGGACCAGAAAATGCTTGACCGGTGTGAAGTTCTGGGGTAGGCAGGACGCGACGGGCCACGGACGCCTCACGCAGGAATGACTCATAAGACCCCGGGTGCTCCGAATTCGACGGGACCAGGATGGGGCGACTGCTCGAGGGTGTGACGGTTCTTGATCTGACCCGGATGCTGGCCGGTCCCTATGGCGCCCTGCTACTGGCGGACCTGGGCGCCGAGGTGATCAAGGTCGAGGACCCGGTCGGAGGCGATCCGATCCGCGGTATGGGGCCGCCCTTCATCCAGGGCGAGAGTGCGTACTTCATCAGCATCAACCGCAACAAGAAAAGCCTGACGCTGGACCTCACCGCCCCCCGGGGGCGCGAGGTGTTCTTGCGGCTCGTCCAACAGGCCGACGTGGTCCTGGATAACTTCCGTCCGGGGATCCTGGAGAAACTTGGGCTGGACCATTCTGCCTTGCGGCGGATCAACCCGCGAATCGTTGCCTGTTCCATCTCGGGATTTGGACAGGACGGCCCGTACCGCTCGCGGCCGGCCTTTGACCTGATTCTCCAGGCCATGGGCGGCGCCATGAGCATCACCGGGGAGCCGAACCGGGATCCGGTGCGCATGGGGATTCCCATGGGCGACCTGGCCGGGGGCCTGTTCGGCGCCATGGCGGTGGCCGCGGCACTCTTCCAGCGGGAGCGAACGGGTGAAGGACGCTCCATCGACCTCAGCCTCCTGGACTGCCAGGTCTCGCTCCTCACCTACGTGGCCCAGTACTTTCTGATCACCGGCGAGGTTCCGGGCCCCGTGGGGTCGGGCCACGCAACCATTGTGCCGTATCAGGCCTTCAGGACACGGGACGCCCACATCGTCATTGCGATCTTCACGGAAAAATTCTGGAGCCAGTTTTGCCATGTGATCGGCCGGCCCGATCTGGTGGAGGACCCTCGCTTCGCCACCAATGAGGAGCGGCACGCGCACCGGCACGAGCTGATTCCCATGCTGGAGAGAATCTTCGCGACCCGGACCGGAGAGGAGTGGCTGAAGGACCTGCAGGCGGAGGGGATCCCCTCGGGGCCCATAAACACCGTGGATCGGGTGCTCTCGGATCCCCAGGTCTTGCACCGCGGGATGGTCGCCGAGGTCGAGCATCCCGTGTGCGGCCGGCTCAAGGTGGTCGGGACCCCGGTGAAGGCGTTGCCGGGGGACGGGGGGACGTTGCGGCCCCCGCCGGTGCTCGGGCAACACACTGAGGAGGTGCTGCGCCGCGCCGGGTACACCACCGCCGAGATTGAGGACCTCCGGCGGGAGAAGATCATCTGACCGGTGCAGCCCCAAGCGACAAATGGGTTCGGTCATTCGAGGGTTCGGTCCTTCGGTCGTGCCTCGCGATTTGGAACCACCGAACCATCGAACCGCCGAACGTCCTTCTGGTTCTTTTCGGATCAGGGCTGGTTCTTGGAGGAGTCATGTATGCGCGACACCAAGGTGGTCCTCACGGAGAAGGACCTGCCGACACACTGGTACAACCTGCAGGCGGACCTCCCGTTCCCCCTCCCCCCGGTGATCCACCCGGGGACGAAGCAGCCCATCGGGCCCCAGGACCTGGCCCCGCTGTTTCCCGTGGAGCTGATCGAGCAAGAGATGACCCCGGAGCGGTGGGTGGAGATCCCGGAACCGGTCCGGGACATCTACCGCCTGTGGCGTCCGAGCCCGCTGTACCGGGCCCACCGGCTGGAAAAGGCGCTGCAGACCCCGGCAAGGATCTACTACAAGTGGGAAGGGGTGAGTCCCGCCGGGAGCCACAAGCCGAACACGGCCGTGGCCCAGGCGTATTACTCCCACCAGGAGGGTGTGAAGCGCATCACCACCGAGACAGGGGCCGGCCAGTGGGGAAGCGCCCTGGCCTTCGCCTGCAACGCCTTCGGCCTGGAATCGAAGGTGTACATGGTCAAGGTCAGCTACGAGCAGAAGCCTTACCGGCGGATCATGATGGAGACCTGGGGTGGGAAGGTGGTGCCGAGCCCCAGCGCCGAGACCAAGGCCGGGCGGACGATCCTGGCGAAGGATCCCGGCTCGCCCGGGAGCCTGGGCATCGCCATCAGCGAGGCGGTGGAGGAGGCGGCCACCCGCGAGGACACCAAGTACTCCCTGGGCAGCGTCCTGAACCACGTCCTGATGCACCAGACGGTGATCGGCCTGGAGACAAAGAAGCAGTTCGAGACCCTGGGTGTGTACCCGGACGTGCTGGTGGGCTGCGTCGGCGGGGGGAGTTCCTTCGCCGGGTTCACTTTCCCCTTCGTTGCGGACAAGCTGTCGGGCAAGGCGAAGGGCTTGCGCATCGTGGCGGTGGAGCCCACGGCCTGCCCCAGCCTGACCAAGGGGAAATACCGCTACGACTTCGGGGACACGGCGGGCACCACGCCGCTGATCAAGATGTACACCCTCGGCCACTCCTTCATCCCGGCCCCCATCCATGCCGGCGGGCTCCGGTATCACGGCATGGCCCCGCTGGTGTGCGCGCTGTACGATCACAAGATCATCGAGGCCGTGGCGGTGCACCAGAATCCCATCTTCGAGGCGGCCGTGCAGTTCGCCCGGGCCGAGGGGATCGTCCCGGCGCCCGAACCCTCCCATGCCATCCGGGTGGCCATTGACGAGGCGATCCGTTGCCGCGAGCGGGGCGAGGCGAAGGTCATCGCCTTCGTCCTGTGCGGCCACGGGCACTTCGATCTCGGCGCGTACCAGCGATACCTGGCAGGGCAGTTGGAGGACTTCGAGCTTCCGCAGTCAGCCATCGATGAGGCGCTGTCTCTGGTCCCCCATGTGCCGTAAGGCGGCCTTCGCAACGGACCACAGGACCACAAGACGACGGGACCACGGACGACTCTCAATTGTGAGAAATCAGAGGACACGGAGACAAAGAGACATGGGGAGAAGGGGACGCGGAGAACCGGCCCCCGGCGACGGAGGGGTTCCGGCCCGGAGGGAGAAACGGGGAAGGGGTGAGCGATGGCTCGAGGTGCGAGGTTCGAGGGTGAACAAGACCACGTCTCCGCTCGTGCAGGGTACCTTGGTTTCCACCCTTGAACCTCGAACCTTGCGCCCGGATGAAATTCCCCCGAGGCCCGACGCCTCACGCCCAGCGGGCGTGGTGAGAGGAGAACGAGATGGCCGAGATGGAGAACACGCTGGCGGTCTTCATCGATTTCGAGAACCTGGCCCAGGGGCTCAAGCACGGCAAGGAAGAGTTCGACATCCACCGGGTCCTGGAGCGCCTGGTGGAGAAGGGCAAGGTCATCGTCAAGGTGGCCTACGCCGACTGGACACGCTTTCCGAAGTACAAGCAGCAACTGCACGGGGCCGCCATCGAGCTGATCGAAATCCCCAAGCGCTCGATGACGGGGAAGAATTCCGCGGATATCCGGCTGTGCGTGGATGCCATGGATCTGTGTTACTCCAAGCCCCACATCGACACCTTCGTGATCGTCTCGGGGGACAGCGATTTTTCCCCCCTGGTCTCCAAACTGAAGGCCAACGGCAAGCGGGTGATCGGGCTGGGAGTCAAGGAGTCCACTTCGACCCTGCTCAGTGACAACTGCGACGAGTTCATCTTTTACGAGAGCCTGGGGAAGTCCGACCGAATCACGCCGCCGGGCGCCCGGGAGATTCCCAAGGAGAAGCGGGAGGCGTTCGAACTGCTCTTCGATGCCATCGCGGGCCTCATGCGGGAGAACAAGGAGATCCTGTGGTCCTCCATGGTCAAGGACACGATGAAGCGCAAGCGGCCGGCGTTCTCCGAACGGGCCCACGGGTATCGGACCTTCAGCGACTTGCTGGAGGACGCCCGGAAGCACGGCTTCATCGAACTGCGGACGGATCCCACCAGCGGGACGTACGTCGTGGCGGGCTTCAGCAAGGGGGGACGCTGACCTGGACCTGCATACGACACGGACCACTGACAACGGACCACAAGACTACCGGACTACGGACCCCTCCTAATCGTCAGGCGGAGGGCTCCATGGTCCTGTGGTCAGTGGTCTTGTGGTCTGTGGTCAATTCCCTCTGACACCTTCCGCCTGGCGCCACACGAAGGTTGCAGTCTGCCGCGGGCACCCGGGGGGTACCCGGGTCAGCGCGGGGGAGACTGGGGCTTGAGGCGGTTGAGCTGCTCGGCGTGCTCCCGGAGGATGGCCAGCAGCTCCTCGATCTTGGCCTCGAGCTGCCGGATCAGCGCCTTGTTCCGGATGGCCATGCGGCGGCGCTCCAAGGCGCGGGACACGGTTGCCAGCATGACCTCGCTCTTAAAGCCCTTGACGATGAAGTCAAAGGCGCCCAGGCGCAGGGCCGCAATGGCGTTTTCGGAGCTCGGGTGCGCGGTGACAATGATTACGGGAGAATCGGGGACGAGTTCCCCGAGCTTCCCCAGGACATCCAGCCCGGACATGCCCGGCATCATGATGTCCAGAAGAATGACGTCAATAGGCTCCTGCCGGGCGAGCTCCAGGGCCTGGTGCCCATTGGACGCCTCATGGATCACGTACCCCTCCTGGCGGAGCACGTCGGAGAACAGTTGCCGGGGCAGCGGCTCGTCGTCCACCACCAGGACGATCCCGGCACCCGGCGGGGCGGCGGGCAGGGCCGCGGACGGGCCAGTGGCTTTCTTGGAGAGCGTGGCGTGGCGGGCCAATTCCAGTTCGTGCAGATAGGCCAGGGCCCTGTCCAGGTCGGTGTTCAGGTGGCGGACCTTCAACAGGGCCTCGACACGAGCCAGCAGGTCCGACCGCTGGAAGGGCTTGCCGAGGAAATCGTCCCCCCCCACGGCCAGGGCCCGCTCCTTGTCGCCAGGCTGGCTGAGGGCCGTGACGAAGAGGACCGGCACGCCTCCGGTCTGCGGGTGCGTCTTCACCCGGGCGCACACCTCGAAACCCGAAAGGCCGGGCATCATGAGGTCCAGGATAACGAGGTCAGGTCTCTTCTCGTTTGCTTGGACCAGGGCCTCGTCCCCGTTGGATGCCAGGAGGACCTCGTAACCCGCCGGCGTCAGGATAGCCTCGATCAGTTCCAGATTCTGCGGCTCGTCATCCACGACGAGGATCCGCGCGGGGGTCGCGCCTTCCGCCTTGGTCATGCGCAACTCCTTCGGGTGGGCGGCGGGCTCTCCCGCCGGAACCTGCGGGTGCATCGGTCGCGACCCACCTGCACCCCGAAACCCTCCCAGGGATCGCTTGCCGCCGACGCCGCCTGTTTCTAGCACAGACCCCGGGCAGAGTAAAGCCTCTCCTGTCTTAGCCCCGATCCGACAATAGATGCGGGAGCGTAATGGGCATTTTCCCTCGATGCGTGGTCCCCTACATGGGGATCCCCATAGACCCCTATAGGTGGCATGGGTCCCCCTTGAGGTTTCCCTCCGCCGGCGCTCTCTCCGCGCCTCTGACGGGCGTTGGGCCTCATCGGAATTTCGGATCGGGGTTAGCTGTGGCGAAAGTCATTGACAGGCCTGGCAGGCTCTGTTAAGTAAGGGCACCTCGATCCTGCACAGCGCGCCCGTGAGGATTCCGGATCGCCCGGGAGGAGGATGTGCCGGGGGGGTACACAGCCGGCGAGTTGATGGTAGCCTGCGCCGCCCGCGAGGTCCGGGACGGCGAGCTGGTGTTCGTCGGCATGCGTCTGCCCCTCTTGGCGTTTGCCCTGGCCAAGCGGCTCCATGCGCCCCGGGCCGTCGGCATCTTCGAGAGCGGGATCGTCCGCGAACAGCCGGCCGCGACGTTGCTGTACACCATGTCGGACGGCGCCAACATCGCCGGAGCCCTCTGGTGCACCCGGATGACGGATATCATGGCCCTGCTGCACCAGGGCGCGGTAGATGTCGGCTTCATCAGCGGCGCCCAGTTGGACCGATTCGGCAACCTGAATACCTCCTACATCCCTGCCGGGCCTAGGACGGGACTTCGCTTTGGAACCAAGCTGCCTGGCAGCGGGGGCGCTGCGGACATCGCCGCGCTGGCCGGCCGCCTGCTGATCGTGATGGAGCACGAGCGGCGCCGGTTTGTTCCCCGGGTGGACTACGTGACGTCTCCGGGGTACGGGGAAGGGGGCGACTGGCGGCATCGGGTGGGTCTCCCCCGGGGGGGTCCCGCCGCTGCGATCACGACCTTGGGTGTGCTGCGGTTCGACCCGGATACGCGGGAGGCCTACCTGGATTCGTATCATCCGGGAACCTCCCTGGCCGACATTCAGGCCAACACCGGGTGGGAGCTTCGGATGGCCGCAGCCGTTCGGGAGACGCCGCCGCCCACGGCCGACGAGCTGCGGATCATCCGGGAGTACGATCCCGCAGGATTCTGGACGCGCTGACAGCCTCCCGTCACCACTCCCTCTCCCCGGTCCGCACCCGGGGCGAGGGAGAGGGGCGGGTGGGATCCAGAGACGGCAGGACGGACGTTGGGTCGTTTCAGGGGCTTTACAGGGGGAGGGGGAGCGATGGATCGCGTGACTCGAAGAAGGTTTCTCAGCACGGCTTCCATGGCGGCGGCGGGTGTCGCGGTCGGTCCCTGGGTGCTCCGGGGGCAGGCCCAGAGCGGGCCAGTGAAGATCGGGGTGGTGCTGCCCTACACGGGTGTCTATGCGGTTCTTGGCGAGTCGATCACGCAGGGCATGGAACTGGTCTTCGCCCGGGAGAATTGGACGGTGGCCGGGCGCAAGATCGAGATGATCAAGGAAGACGACGAGATGAAGCCTCCGGTCGGCATCCGGAAGACCGAGAAGCTCATCGACTCGGATAAGGTGGACATTCTCACCGGCCCGGTGCACAGCGGGATCCTCATGGGCATGCGGGACAAGGTGCACAATTCCAAGACGATCCTGATCGTCTCCAACGCCGGCGCCGATGCCATCAGCCGCGAGCGCTGCTCGAAGTGGATCTTCCGCACGTCCTTCTCCAACTGGCAGCCGTGCCAACCGATGGGTGGCTGGGTGGCAAAGCATGTGTCGAAAGAGGTCTTCCAGATCGCGCCCAACTACCAGGCGGGCAAGGACATGATGGCGGCCTTCCGGGAGACGTTCCTGCCGGCCGGCGGCAAAGTCATCGCCGAGGACTACCCCAAGTTGGGGGAAACGGACTACGCGCCTTACATCACCAAGATCAAGCAGTCGGGAGCCAAGGCGGTCTTCGCCTTCTTCTCTGGCACCGATGCGGTAAACTTCGTAAAACAATACGAGATGTTCGGCGCCAAGGAGACGATCAAGCTTACCGGCGCCGGGTTCCTCACTGAGCCGGACGTCCTGCCCGCCCAGGGCAAGTCGGCCCTCGGCACCATTACCGGCCACTTCTACACGCCGTTGCTCGACAACCCCGTGAACCACCGCTTCGTGAAGGAGTTCCGCGACAAGTACTTCGGCAAGGTCCCCGATGGCTTTGCGGTCCAGGGCTACGACACGGCCGAGGTCATCGTCCGCGCCCTCAAGGCCGTGAATGGCAACACGCAAGACAAAGACAAGCTTGTGGACGCCATCGGCAAGGTCGAGTTTGACAGCCCGCGCGGCCGCTTCCGCTTCGATCCCAAGACCCACAACGTGATCCAACCCTTCATCTACGTCCGCGAGGTTCGTGAGGTGTACGGCGGCCTCAACAACGTCCCGATTGACAAGATTGCGGACGTGAGAGACCCCGGGACCGGCTGCACCCTGCCGGCGTAAAGGGAGTTGAGCGGGGGCCGGGCCGGCCGGCCCGGCCCCCGCGCTCGATACCACCCGTGGTCCTCCTCTCGGATGTCTTTGCCCAGGCACTCAACGGTCTCGCCTACGGCGTCCTCCTGTTCCTCCTCTCCGTCGGCCTCACCCTGATCTTCGGCATGCTCGACATCGTCAACCTCGCCCACGGGTCGTTCTACATGCTGGGCGCCTACGCCGGGTTGGTGACGATGGCGCTGACGGGCAACTACTGGCTGGCCATGCTGGTGGCGCCCCTGGCTGTCGGTGTGGTCGGCGCCCTGATGGAACGGGTATGCCTCAGGCCGCTGTACCGGGGGTCTCCGCTCGACCAGGTGCTGCTGACCTTCGGATTCATCTACCTCTTCGAGGACCTCGTGAAGTGGATCTGGGGCGGGAAGATCCGCTCTATCCCGCCCCCCGAGGTGTTCGCGGGCTCGGTGAAGCTCCTGGGGGTCACCGTGCCGTCCTACCGCCTGTTCATGATCGCCTTCGGCCTGGTGATGGCGGTGGCGCTGTGGCTGCTCATCGAGCGGACGCGCCTGGGAGCGCTCATCCGCGCCGGTGTCTTCGATGCGGAGATGGCCGCGGGCATGGGCGTCAACATCGACCGCGTCTTCACCGGCGTCTTCGCCTTCGGCGCCGCGTTGGGCGGGCTGTCCGGGGTGATCGCCGGGCCGATCCAGTCGGCCTCGCCCCCGATGGGTGCCGGGATCCTGATTCCTGCCCTCATCGTGGTCGTGGTCGGCGGGCTGGGCAGTCTCAAGGGGTCCCTGGTGGGCAGCCTGATCATCGGCCAGGCCGAGACGTTCGGGAAGGCCTGGCTCCCCGGCTCTTCCATGGTGATCATCTACGTGGTGATGGCGCTGGTGGTGCTGCTTCGGCCTCAGGGGCTGTTCGGCCGGGCGCTGAAATGATCGCGCGACTGCTGGGCGTCGGAGTTCTCGTCGGGGTGGTCGCCGCCTTTCCCGCCCTGGCGGGCGCATATCCGGTCAAGCTGCTCCAGGAGATTCTCATCTGGGGGGTCTTCGCCATGAGCCTGGACCTCCTGATGGGCTACGCAGGCATGGTCTCCTTCGGCCACTCGGCGTTCTTCGGAATCGGCGGCTACGTTGCCGCGCTCGCCCTCAAAGAGACCCCCAACCTGCTTTCCGCCCTGGTACTCCCCGCGGTGGTCACGGCGGTGGCCGCGGTCGCTATCGGATTCTGCTCGATCCGCACCAGCGGGGTGTACTTCATCATGCTCACGCTTGCGTTCTCCCAGATGTTCTATGCCTATGCGTTCCAGAATGCCTGGCTCGGCGCTGAGGATGGCGTCTTCGGTGTCCCCCGCCCCCGCCTCATCGGCCTCGACCTCGCCAAATCCACCGCGTTTCACCTGTACCTTGTGATCCTGGTGGGCCTGGCCCTCCTCGTTCTTTGGCGGGTTGTGCGCTCGCCCTTCGGCCATGTGCTGCGCGGGATCCGCGAGAATGAGGGGCGGATGGAGGCGGTGGGCTACCCCGTCCAGCGCTACAAGCTCGTCGCCTTTGTCATTGGGGGGATGATCGCGGGCCTGGCGGGATCGCTGTACACGCAGCTTAACCTCACCATCACTCCCGACGCCTTCTTCTGGACGACCTCGGGAGAGGCGCTCTTGATGGTCATCATCGGCGGCACGGGGACGCTCTGGGGGTCCCTGCTGGGTGCGGCCGCCTTCATCCTGCTCCAGAGCCTGGTGAGCTCCTACACCGAACGGTGGATGCTGATCCTGGGCCTGACCTTCATCCTGTTCGTCCTCTTCGCCCCCGGCGGAATCGTGGGGGCGCTCCGCGGCCACGTGGGGAGGCGGGCATGACGCTGACGGCCCCGTTGCTCCTCATCGAGGGGCTCACGCGCTACTTCGGCGCCCTCAGCGCCCTGAACGGCGTCTCCTTGAACATCGCCCCCCGGGAACGCCGGGCTCTCATCGGTCCCAATGGCGCGGGGAAGACGACGCTGTTCAATCTGATCACGGGGCACCTTGCACCCAGCGCCGGCCGCATCCTTTTCGATGGGGAGGTCATCACAAGCCTGCCCCCCTATGCCGTGGCGCGCCGGGGGATCTCCCGCTCCTTCCAGCGGACGAATCTCTTCCCGAAGCTCACCGTCTTGGAGAACTTGCGCCTGGCCGCCGCGGCCAACGGGCGGGGGAGCTACGACCTCTTCGGCTCCATCCAGCGGCACCGGGCATCCTTGGACCGGGCGCGCGCAGTGGCCGAGGCGGTTGACCTCTCGGCGCGCCTGGACGAGGTGGCGGGCCGCCTGTCCTACGGCGAGCAGCGCCAGCTCGAGGTGGGGGTGGCGCTGGCGACCTCCCCCAAACTCCTGTTGCTGGACGAACCCACGGCCGGGATGTCCCCGGAAGAGACCCAACGCATGACCCGGATGTTGGAGGGGCTGCCGCGAGCGGTAGCCTTGCTCATCATCGAGCACGACATGGACGTGGTGTCCTCCCTGGCCGACTGGGTGACCGTGCTCCACTATGGCGAGGTGCTGGCGGAGGGCACGTTCGGGGAGGTCAAGGACGATCCCCGCGTGTTCGAAGTCTATCTGGGGGGCGCGGGATGAGCACGCTGCAGGTGGAAGAGATCCACACCTACTACGGGGAGAGCCATATCCTGCACGGCGTCTCCCTCACGGTCGGGTCCGGAGAGGCGGTGGCGTTGCTGGGACGGAACGGGGCAGGAAAGACCACCCTGATCCGGAGCGTTGTGGGCTTCACCCCACCGCGGGAGGGCCGCGTGCTCTTCGACGGGGACCCGATCCACCGGTGGCCCGCCTACCGGATCGCGCGGCGCGGACTGGCCCTGGTCCCCCAGGGACGCCGCATCTTCGCCCCGCTCTCGGTGCGGGAGAACCTGCTGCTCGGCGCCCGGGCCGACGGGTGGACCCTGGAGCGCGTCTTGGAATTGTTCCCGCGGCTCCGCGATCGGACGGACCAGGCGGGCGGAACGCTGTCGGGCGGGGAACAACAGATGCTCGCCATCGGTCGGGCCCTTCTCACCAACGGCCGAATGCTCCTCCTGGATGAGCCATCGGAGGGGCTGGCCCCCCTGATCGTCCGCGAGATCGGGCGGGTCCTCACGTCCCTCAAAGGGGAGCGGCTCTCCATCCTGCTGGTCGAGCAGAACTACCACCTGGCCCTGCAGGCGGCCGACCGCGTATACGTCATGAGCAAGGGACAGATCGTGTACGCGGGGACCCCGGCGAGCCTGGAGGCCGACGAGGAGGTAAAGCGCCGGTACCTGGGCATCGCCTGAATCGGCTCATGGCTCTTGGCTCATCGGGGAATGTGACCCATGCTCCTCACGCCATTCAAAGCTTGAAGTTCAAGGTTCGAGGTTCAAGGTGCGAGGTTGGAGAGAAACCTCGCACCTTGAACCTTGTACCTCGAACGTTTTCAGCCATGAGCCATGAGCCATGAGCTCCCCCGACGTTTCGGCTTGAACCAGTTGACTGCCTTCTGGTAGCGTATGTCGGGCACCCAACCGACCGGGAACCGTGGTCCCATCGGTTGGGTCCCCGGGGGTCGGAAAAAAAGGAGGATGCCATGAGACACTGGGGATGGATGGCTGCGATACTGATAGTTCTGGGCTTGGCGACGGGGACTGTGGCACAGGAGAATGTCCTGGTCCTGTACGGGAGCCCGGACCGGGACTGGGTGGCCGCGGTAGCGGCCAAGTTTGAGAAGGACACCGGGATCAAGGTGCAGTGGATCCGGGCCAGCAGCAACGAGATGTATGCGCGGATCGAGGCGGAAAAGGGGAACCCCAAGGGGGACGTCTGGTTCGGCGGGACCGGCGACCCTCACTTTGACGCGGCCGAGAAAGGCCTCACGGAGCCGTACTGCTCGCCCAAGATGGCCGAGCTCCGCGAGTGGATGCGGGATCCCATCGGCGGGTGCAAGACCCTGGGCCTCTACGCGGGCCCGCTGGGCTGGGCCGTGAACGAGGGCCTGCTGAAGAGGCTGGGAAAGCCCCTGCCCCAGACCTGGGATGACCTCACCAAGCCCGACTACAAGGGGCTGATCGCGGTGGCGAATCCCAACACGTCGGGGACGGCCTACACCACCCTGGTGACCATCCTTCTGATGAAGGGTGAGGCGAAGGGGTGGGATTACCTGGCGAAGCTGCACAAGAACATCGCCCAGTACACCAAGTCGGGATCGGCGCCGGGCCAGTTGGCGGGCCGGGGGGAGGTGGCCATCGCCATTGTCTTCCTCCATGACTCGGTGATGTTCGCCGAGGAGGGGTTCCCGGTGAAGCCCGTGGCCCCCGCCGACGGCACCGGCTATGAGATCGGCGGCCTGAGTCTGATCAAGGGGGCGCCCCACAAGGAGAACGCCAAGAAGTTCATTGACTGGGCCCTCACCCCCGAGACCCAGATCATCGCCAAGGACTTCCGATCCTTCCAGTTGCAGTCCAACAAGAAGACGCCGCTCCCCTCGGTCGTCCTGAAGCACGGGATGGATTTCGAGAACGTGAAGACCATCCAGTACGATTTCCTGTGGGCGGCCAAGAACCGGGACCGGATCCTGAAGCGCTGGACGGAACAGATTTTCTCGCAGGCGCGCTGACAGCTTCCTGCGTATCGCGTATGGCGTATGGCGGAGCACCGGGTTTCTTCGCCAGAGGCCATAGGCCATTTGCTATACGCGATTCGGTTGGTAGGAAAGTCAAGCTCGCTCGCCCGGAAGAACCGTGACCGCTGTTCGTAGTCCCGCCTGCATGATAGGGGGCCTGGGCCTTCTGCTGACCTGGGTCCTCGTCCCCTTCGTGTCACGGGAGGGAGGACTCTTCAGCCTGGGGCGCGGCGACCAGGCCCTGACCGCGCTCCACTTGTCGGCCTCGTTCCCGGGGTTCTGGCTCCTGATGGGCCTGGCCGTGCTCTGGATGGTGCTGGGACTGGCCCGCCCGGACCGGTTGGAGCGGGGGGCCATCTGGGGCGGGGTGATCGGCTGCCTCCTGGTCCTTTGGCTCACCCGGACAGCCGGGGTGAAGCCCTACGCCTTCGGTCCCGGCGCCCTCCTGGCCCTGGGGACCTGCCTGCTCGTTTTGGCCTTCGGCCTCTCCCGGGCTGGATATATCCGCGCCGACACCTTCGTCGCCGCCAGCATCCTGGCCCTGGGGTTCTTCATCTTCCTGTTCATCCTGTATCCCCTGTTCTCGGTCCTGCGCCAGAGCGTGATGGACGAGCGCGGGCTCCGGCCCGAGCTGCTCCTGGAGACCCTGGGGCGCTACACGGCCCTCATGCGCGTCGTGCGCAACAGCCTGGGGCTCGCCCTCTTCGTCGGGGTGACCTCCACGCTGATCGGCCTGGCCTTTGCCCTGGCGGCGGCCCGCTCCCGATCGAGCTTGACGGTGATCCTCCGGGCGTTCTCGCTGCTGCCCATCATCACCCCGCCCTTCGTGGTCGGTTTATCTATCATCCTGCTCTTCGGCCTGCAGGGATTTGTAACCAGCCGGCTTCTGGGATTGCAGACCCGGGGGATCTTCGGCTTCCCCGGGCTGGCCCTGGCCCAGACGCTCTCCTTCGCCCCCGTGGCCTTCCTGGTCATCGCCAGCGTGGTCGAGTCGGTCAACCCGGCCCTGGAGGAGGCGAGCCTGACCCTGCGGGCAGGACCCTGGGAGACGTTCTGGAAGGTGACGCTGCCCCTGCTTCGGCCGGGGCTGGCCAACGCCTTCCTCCTCACCATCATCGAATCGCTGGCCGACTTCGGGAATCCCATCGTCCTGGGGGGCGAGTTCGAGGTCCTCTCCACGGAGATCTACTTCAGCATCATCGGCCGGTTCGATCAGACGCTGGCGGCGACCCTGGGTCTGATCCTGCTCTCCTTCAGCCTCACGACGTTTCTGCTCCAGCGCTACTGGTTAGGGGAGCGGTCGTATGTCACCGTGACGGGAAAGCCCCCGTCGGGGACCGCGATGCCGCTTCCCCGCGGCCTGGAGATCGGCCTGCTCACCTTCTGCGGCCTCTGGTGCCTCTTCACCCTGACGGTATACGCCTTTGTGGCCTTCGGGGGGTTCGTGGAGATCTGGGGCATCAATAACGCCTTTACCCTGCGGCACTATCACCAGCTCCTGCGGGACGGGATGGACGCCCTCCAGACCACCTTGCTCCTGGCCGCCATCTCCGCCCCGCTCACGGCCGCGGTGGGGATCCTGCTGGCCTACGTGGTCGTGCGACACGACTTCGCCGGCCGGGGGGCGCTGGAATTCACCTCCATGCTGTCTTTCGCGGTGCCTGGGACCGTAATCGGGATCGGCTACATCCTGGCCTTCAACCAGTCGCCCTTCCTGCTCACCGGGACGGCGAGCATCATCGTCATCTCCTTCATCTTCCGCAACATGCCGGTGGGCATCCGGAGCGGGGTGGCGGCATTGGCCCAGATCGACCGGGCGCTGGAGGAGGCCTCGGTGACGTTGCGGGCCTCCTTCGCCACGACCATACGCCGCGTGGTGCTGCCCCTGATCCGGCCCGCCATCATCTCGGCCCTCGTCTTCAGTTTCGTCCGCGCGGTCACCGCCATCAGCGCCGTGGTCTTCCTGGTGAGCGCCAAGTGGCAGCTTAGCACCAAGGTCATCCTGGACCAGGCGGAGAACGGACGTTATGGCCTGGCGACCGCGTATAGCACGGTTCTCATCGTCATCATGGCGGTCGCCATCGCCGGGATGTATCTGGCCGTGGGCAAGCGGGCCGCCGTGGGCGGCTTGGAAGGCGGAGGCCTGGCATGACGGGGCAGGCAAGCCCACAGGCAGCCCGGGTCGGCTTGGAGCAGGTCAGCAAGCGATTTGGGCAGACGGTGGCCGTGGAGGATGTGACCCTCACCATCGAACCGGGGGAGCTGGTCACCCTCCTCGGGCCCTCGGGATGCGGCAAGACCACGACCCTCCGCATGGTGGCGGGCCTGGAGACGGCGACGAGGGGCCGAATCTTCATCGGGGACACCGAGGTCACCCACCTGCCGCCCAACGCCCGCGACGTGACCATGGTGTTTCAGTCCTACGCCCTGTTTCCGCACCTCACCGTCTTCGAGAACGTCGCCTACGGACTCCGCGTGCTGAAACGTCCCGAGGCGGAGGTGCGGAAGTCGGTGCTGGGCGTCCTGGAGCTGGTGGGCATGCCCGGGCTGGAGGGTCGCAACCCCAGCGCCCTCTCGGGAGGCCAGCAGCAGCGGGTGGCGGTGGCCCGGGCTCTGGTGATGCAGCCCAAGGTCCTGCTCTTCGACGAGCCGCTGTCCAATCTGGACGCCAAGCTGCGCAAGCGCATGCGGGAGGAGATCCGGCTGCTCCAGCAGCGGCTGGGGATCACGGCGATCTACGTGACCCACGACCAGGCGGAGGCCCTGGCCATCTCGGACCGGATCGTGGTGATGGACCGGGGCCGCGTGTCACAGATCGGAACTCCCTTGGAGCTTTACAAGGCGCCCGGCAACCGGTTCGTCGCCGAGTTCATCGGCGAGGCCAACTTCCTGCCCGCCGTCCTGGAGACGGCCGAGGATGGGTGGGCAGGGCTCCGGATCGGCTCACAGCGGTTGCGCGTGCCGAGCCGTCCCCTGCCGCCGGGACCCGTGACGGTCCTGGCCCGGCCCGAGGCCATCCAGATCCGAGTGGGGGGCCAGGGGCTTCCCGGGACGATCCTGAAGGTGTCCTACCTCGGCTCCTCGACGGATTACACGGTGGAGACGGCGCTGGGCCCCATCCTGGTCACGGATTCCGAGATGCAGGGCGGGGTCCTGCGGGCCGGCACCGCGGTGCACCTCGAGTTCCTCCCTCACGGCATTTACCCGCTCCCGCAGGCGTAGCGCTCATTTCCGTTTTTGAATTCCGCAATCCGAAATTGGAGACGGGGGTTTTCCCTTGACGGGTCCGGACCGTTCACGCAGAATACGCGAATCATTGGCTCGTGGCTCATAGCTCATAGCTGATGGCGGACAGCAGTGACGATGAGCCATGAGCCATAGGCCATGAGCCATGAGCCATGACTGAGATTCGGTTCGGGACGGACGGCTGGCGAGGGGTCATCGCGGACGATTTCACCTTCGCCAACGTGCGGTTGGTCGCGCGGGCCATCGCCCGCCGGGTGCTTGCCGAGGCGGGGGGCCAGGCGGCACCCCACCTGCTGGTGGGCCACGACACCCGGTTTCTCTCCCGAGCATTCGCCCAGGCCGCGGCCGAGGGCATGGCAGGGGAAGGAGTCCGGGTCAGCCTTGCCGCCGGATATGCACCCTCTCCGGCGATCTCGTACGCGGTTGTGCGCCTGCGGGCGGCCGGCGCAGTGATCATTACGGCGAGCCACAACCCGCCGCAGTATAACGGGGTGAAGTTCAAGGCGAGCTTCGGGGGATCAGCGCCCATCGCCTTCACCCGGGCCGTGGAGGAGGAGATCCGCCGCCTCCAGACCGAAGCGCCAAGTGCCAACCGCCAAGCGCCAAGCGCCGAGATCGGGTCGTTTGACCCGCGGGAGCCGTGGTTAGACCGGCTTGAGGAGCTGGTGGATATCCGGCGGATCGGCCGAAGCGGCATCCGGGTGGTGCTGGACGTCATGTACGGGGCAGGGCAAGGCCTCCTGGCGGAGCGATTGCGGAAGTCAGGCTGCGAGGTCCGGGAGCTCCATGGGGAGGTCAATCCCAACTTCGGCGGCCTGCACCCAGAGCCGATCCCCATCTATATGGGGGCTCTGATCGATTGTGTGAAGGGGTGGGAGGGGGCCGGACCGCGGGTCGGCTTCGCCTTCGATGGGGACAGTGACCGTCTGGGACCGGTGGACGAAGAGGGCAATGTCGTCACCCCGCACCAGACCCTGGCCCTGCTGCTCCGGCATGTGGTCCAGAACCGGGACATGCGGGGGCCCGTGGTGAAATCGGTGAACATCGGCCACATGGTGGACGCCGAGGCCGCGGCCAAGGGCCTTCGTGTCGTGGTGACCCCGGTCGGCTTCAAGTACATCGCCGAGGCCATGCAGCGGCACGACGCCGTGGTTGGCGGAGAAGAGAGCGGGGGCTTCGCCATCCGGGGGCATATCCCGGAGCGGGATCCGGGGCTTGTCAGCCTGCTCCTCCTGGAGTGCATGGCCATGACCGGGAAATCCCTGGGCACCCTCGTCCGGGAGATGGAGGCGCAGTACGGCCTCCATCGGTACGGACGCCTGGACCTGCGGCTGTCCTCGCTGGAGGCGCGGGATCGAGTGGTGGCCGCCTTGGCGGCCTCACCGCCCCATCGGGTGCTTACCCTACCGGTCCGCCACGTGGAGAGGATGGACGGCGTGAAGCTGACCCGGGAAGATCACAGTTGGGTAATGCTGCGGGCCTCCGGCACGGAACCGCTCCTGCGTATCTACGCCGAGGCGCCCACCGAGGGCGAGGTGGAGGCGCTACTGGCGTGGGGGCGGGGGGTCGCCCTGAGTGGAGGCTAGGCCGGCGTGAGCGGGAGAAGTCGTTTCGTCAGCTTCGTAACGTCCGGCCTCAAGCCTGTCGAGGGGGCGCGGAGCCGCCCGCTGGAGTTCGTGACCAAACCCTGGGGGAGCTTCAGCACGCTGGAGGAGGGGCCGGGGTACAAGATCAAGCGGCTGGTGGTTCTGCCGGGGCAGCGGCTGAGCCTGCAGAAGCACCGCCACCGGGCCGAGCACTGGGTAGTGGCGGCCGGGACGGCAACAGTCGTCCGCGGGGACAAGCGGTTGACTCTGCGGCCGCGAGAGTGCATCGTGATCCCACGGCAGGCTTGGCATCGGATCGAGAATCATGGACGGAAACCCGTGGTGATCATCGAGGTCCAGCACGGCCGCTATCTCGGCGAGGACGACATCGTCCGGAAGCAGGATGATTACGGCCGAATCAACCGAAAATGAAAAACCGACAACCGACAATTTCAATCCGGCCATCGACCCCTCTCAGTTTTGCACTAAAGTGAGGTCCAGCGTGGACCGATTGTGGGTAGTGGTGATGGCCGGGGGCAGTGGAGAGCGGTTCTGGCCGCTGTCCACGCCGGCGCATCCCAAGCAGTTTCCCCCGCTCCTGGACGGGCGCAGCTTCTTTCAGCACACGGTGGAGCGGGCCAGGCGGCTGGTGGGCGAGTCCCGGGTGCTGGTGGCCACGCGGCGCGACCTCCTGCCCATCATCCGGGGGCAGCTCCCCGGCTTTCCCGAGGAGAACTGTATCCTCGAGCCCGTGGGTCGCGACACGGCGGCGTGCATTGGGCTGGCGGCCCTCGTGGTGGAGCGCCGGGCCCCGGGCGGTCGGATGCTGGTCACGCCCTCGGACCATCACATCCGTCCCTTCCACGCCTTCGAGGAGACGATCCGGCACGGCCTGGCCCTCCTGGACCGTCTGGACGGCCTGGTGACCCTGGGGATCCCCCCGACCCGACCCGAGACCGGATACGGCTACATCCTGGCCGGCGATGCCGTGCCCGAACATCCCGCAGCGAGACGGTGCGAGCGCTTCACCGAGAAGCCGGACGAGAGGACCGCCGCGCGTTTCGTAACAGACGGCCGCTACTACTGGAACAGCGGGATCTTTCTGTGGAGCGCGGCGACCATCCTCAAGGCCGTGGCCCGGCATCTCCCCGAGCACTCCGCCTGCCTGGAGGCGATCCGCAACGCCCTGGGAACCCCGGAGGAGGTTCGGGCCCTGGACGCCTGGTTCCCCCGGATGCCGCGGATCTCCGTTGACGTGGGGATCATGGAGCGCGCCGACAATGTCTTTATGATCCCCGCGACGTTCACGTGGGACGACGTGGGTGCCTGGAGCGCCCTGGGCCGGATCCTTTCGCCGGACGAGCACGGCAACGCCGTGGTGGGTCGCCATGTCGGGCACGACAGCCGTGGGTGTGTGATCTACGGGACGGGCCGGCCCATCGGCACCATCGGCTTGCGGGACCTCGTGGTGGTGGAGACCCCGGAGGGTATCCTGGTCTGCCCCAAGGAGCGGGCCCAGGAGGTGAAGGATCTGGTGCGGAAGTTACGGGAGGCAGGGACGTGAGCCCTCCGACGGCATTGATCACTGGCATCACCGGCCAGGACGGGTCCTATCTCGCCGACTTTCTCCTCACCAAGGGCTACCGGGTGGCGGGGATGGTCCGCCGGTCCAGCACTGAGAACTTCGAGCGGATCGAGCACCTCCGCGGCAAAGTGGAGGTCTGCCAGGCGGACCTCCTGGATCAACTCTCGCTGGTCAACCTGCTGCGTCAGGTTCGGCCCCGCGAAGTGTACAATCTGGCTGCGCAGTCCTTCGTCCCCACCTCGTGGGAGCAGCCGGTCTTGACGGGGGAGTTCACGGCCCTGGGGGTCACCCGGTTGCTGGAGGCGGTCCGGCTGGTGGACCGGGAGATCCGCTTCTACCAGGCGAGCTCCAGCGAGATGTTCGGAAAGATCCAGGAGCGCCCGCAGACCGAACGGACCCCCTTCTATCCCCGAAGCCCGTACGGAGTGGCCAAGGTCTACGGCCACTGGATCACGGTGAACTACCGGGAGAGCTACGGGATCTTTGCGTGCTCGGGGATCCTCTTCAATCATACCTCGCCCCGCCGCGGGAAAGAGTTCGTCACCCGCAAGGTGACCGATGGAGTGGCCCGCATCCAGGCGGGGCTCGCCCAGCACATCCCCCTGGGGAATCTGGAGTCCCGGCGTGACTGGGGCTTTGCCGGTGATTACGTGGAGGCCATGTGGCTGATGCTCCAGCAGGCCACCCCGGACGATTACGTCATCGCCACGGGCGAGACCCACTCGGTGCAGGAATTGTGTGAGATCGCCTTTGCCCGCGCCGGTCGGCGTTGGCAGGACCACGTCGTCCTGGATCCCAAGCTGGTGCGCCCGGCCGAGGTGGACCTGTTGCAGGGGGATGCCTCCAAGGCCAAGCGGGTCCTGGGATGGCAGCCCCGGGTCAGCTTCCGGCAGCTCATCGAGATGATGGTGGATGCCGACATCGAGCGGGTGCGGCGCCTGGCGGCCCCCGCTCGGCAATGAAAAACTTCAAACCGACAACTGACAACGGACAACCGACCACGGACCACGGACCAACTCATTGACCGGTTTGGAATTGTCGGTTGTCGGTTTTCAATTTTTCCTTGAGAAGGAGTGTAGCGTGAACGTCTCTGTGATCGGCACGGGTTACGTCGGGCTGGTCACCGGCGCCTGCCTGGCGGAGATCGGCCACCACGTCGTGTGCATGGACGATGACGCAGCCAAGATCGAGGTCCTGACCCGGGGCGGCATCCCGATCTACGAGCCGCACCTGGAGGGGCTGGTGCGCCGGGGCCGCCTGGCCGGCCGCCTGCACTTCACCGCCGACGTCGGGGAGGCGGCGCGGGACGCGGCGGTCATCTTCATCTGCGTCAACACGCCCCCGCTCCCCGACGGCGAGGCGGACCTGTCCTACGTGGAGCTGGCCACCCGGCGGATCGCCGAGCACGCCACCCGCAGCACCCTGATCACGGAGAAGTCCACGGTCCCGGTCCAGACCGGGGCCTGGATCGAGAAGACCCTGGCCGTGTACCGTCGGCGCCCCGGGGTCGCGTTCGACGTGGCGTCCAACCCCGAGTTCACCCGGGAGGGGATGGCGGTGGAGGACTTCCTGCACCCGGACCGGATCGTGGTGGGGGTGGGGAGCCCCCGGGCGGAGCAGACGTTGCGGGAGCTGTACGCCCCCATCGTGGAGGGGAAGTTCCGCTGCCCCATCCATGCCGACTGCCGGCAGGACCGGGCCGTGCCCTTTCTGGTGACGGACCTGCGCAGCGCCGAGCTGATCAAGCACGCGTCGAACGCCTTCCTGGCCCTGAAGATCTCCTTCGCCAACGCCCTGGCCGATGTCTGCGAGCGGGCGGGGGGCGACGTCCTCCAAGTCGCCGAGGGGGTGGGGCTGGACAAGCGGATCGGCCGGGCCTTCCTGAACGCCGGCATCGGCTTCGGGGGCTCCTGCTTCCCCAAGGACGTGAAGGCCTTCGTCAAGATCGCGGAGAAGAGCGGCTATGACTTCACGTTGCTCAAGGAGGTGGACCGGATCAACGAGGGGCGCCGGGAGCTGGTGCTCCAGAAGCTGAAGCAGGCGCTCTGGATCCTCCGCGGGAAGCGGATCGGCCTCCTGGGGCTGGCCTTCAAGCCCAACACCGACGATGTCCGCCAGGCCCCGGCCCTGGCCATCGCCCGCCGCCTCTTGGAAGAGGGCGCCGAGGTCCAAGGCTACGATCCCCAGGCGGCCACGAAGGCCAAACAGGCGCTGCCCGAGCTCACCCTCTGTGCGGACCCGTATGCGGCGGCGACCCAGGCGGAGGCGTTAGTCCTCTGCACCGAGTGGGCCGAGTTTGCCGACCTGGACTGGGCGCGGGTCAAGGCCCAGATGATCCGCCCCCTGATCCTGGACGGGCGCAACGCCCTGGACCGGGAGCGGCTCGTCTCCCTCGGGTTCGAGTACCTGGGAATCGGGAGGTAGAATCTCCATGCGCCATGCACCGGGACCCATTGCGGCCCGGACGGGCCAAATGCAATGGGTGCCCGAGAGCCGAGGGGAGCGACCGGAGCCATGAGTGGGCGCCCACGCACCCTCGTGACCGGCGGGGCCGGATTTCTAGGCTCGCACCTGTGCGATCGGTTGATCCAGGAAGGGCACGAGGTCATCTGCATCGATAACCTCATCACCGGCGACCTGGATAATGTCGCGCACCACTTCGGGCACGACGCCTTCCGGTTCATCAAGCATGACGTGACCGAGTACCTGTACGTCGAGGGGCGGCTGGATTACATCCTCCACTTCGCGTCCCCCGCCAGTCCTGTGGACTACCAGCGCCTGCCGATCCAGACGCTGAAGGTGGGGTCCCTCGGCACCCACAAGGCCCTGGGCCTGGCCAAGGCCAAAGGGGCGCGGCTCCTCCTGGCCTCGACCTCGGAGGTGTACGGCGATCCCCAGGTCCACCCGCAGCCGGAGAGTTACTGGGGCCACGTCAACCCGGTCGGACCGCGGGGGGTGTACGACGAGGCCAAGCGCTTCGCCGAGGCCATGACCATGGCCTACCACCGGTATCACGGGGTGGACACCCGCATCGCCCGGATCTTCAACACCTACGGGCCCCGCATGCGGCCCCACGACGGCCGGGTGGTCTCCAACTTTCTGATCCAAGCGCTCCGGGAACGGCCCCTCACCGTGTATGGGGACGGGCGCCAAACGCGGAGCTTCTGCTTTGTCTCGGACCTGGTGGACGGGCTGTTCCGGCTGCTCCTCTCCTCCGAGGTGGAGCCCGTCAATCTCGGGAACCCGGCGGAGCGGACCATTCGGGACCTCGTGGCCGCCATCGAGAGGGTCCTGAACCGTCGGCTGGAGGTGACCTACACCCCGTTACCCCAGGATGATCCCCGGGTCCGCCAGCCGGACATCACCAAGGCGAGGGAGTGCCTCGGCTGGGAGCCCAAGGTGGACCTGGAGGCCGGCTTGCGCGAGACGCTGGCCTATTTCCGAAAAAAGGGCGTGGGCGCGTGAAGAATCGGCCTACGCGGTGCTTGCGTAAAGACGGGAGGAGTGCTAGTCTCTGGCGGCAGGATTGGGGTTGCTGATCGGAGAGGAGGGCGGGCAGATTTCGCCTGGGAGGATCGGCGTACTGGGGTTACCCGGATAGTCCGCTGCCGGCGGCAAGGGGGATGCATCCCTTGCCGCCGTTGTGTTTGACGGGGACGACGTGGGAGGCCACGCCTGCACTGGGGAGATGGCATTGAATTCCGGAGGCAAATAGGATAGCGTAGCCGGCGTTTTGATCCGAGGGATTGCGTCCGTGAACCGCGCGGCACTCCACAAATACCTGCAGCGATTCTCCCGGTGCCACGTCCTGATCCTGGGGGACGTCATGCTGGACGAGTACATGTGGGGAACGGTTTCCCGCATCTCGCCCGAGGCCCCCGTGCCCGTGGTGGCGGTCCGCTCCGAAAGCGTGAAGGCGGGTGGGGCCGGCAACGTGGCGACCAACGTCGCCGCCCTGGGAGGCCGGGCCAGTCTGATCGGTCTGGTGGGCAATGACGCGGCCGGTGAACGGCTCGGCCACGAATTGGAATTGGCCGGCGTGAAGAGCGATGGCCTGATCGTGGACACCTCGCGTCCCACCACCATCAAGAGCCGGGTGGTGGCGGGAAGCCAGCACGTGGTGCGTTTCGACCGGGAGATTGACACGCCCATCTCGCGGGGCGTCCGAACGCGGGTGGTCGCCGCGGTGCGCGAGCGATTGCCGGGGGCGGACGTGCTCCTGATCTCTGACTACGCCAAGGGCCTCGTGGGTCCCGGCCTGGTGCGCGAGATCCTGGACATTGCCGCCCGTCATCGGAAGCTGGTGGCCGTGGATCCCAAGGTGCAGCACCTGAACCTGTTCAAGGGCGTCACGCTGGTGGCGCCGAACCACCACGAGGCGGCGGCTGCGGCGCGCATCTCCGTCCGGGGCGAGGCGGACCTCCTGCGGGTGGGGCGGCGGCTGCTCCGCCGGCTGAAGGCGCGCGCCCTGCTCATCACGCGAGGCGAACACGGCATGTGCCTGTTCGAAACAGGAAAGCCGGTGGTGCACATCCCGACAGTCGCGCGCGAGGTGTACGATGTGACGGGCGCAGGGGACACGGTCATGGGAGCCCTCAGTCTGGCCCTGGCGACAGGAGCGGACATGCACACGGCCGCGCTGATCGCCAATTACGCCGCCGGCGTCGTGGTGGGCAAGCGAGGCACGGCATCGGTGACCCGGGCGGAATTGGAGCGGGCCCTCCGGGACGGGAAACTATAATCAAGTGCGTTCGGTGGTTCGGTAGTTGTGTTGCTCGGGAACGACCGAAGGCTCGAACAACCGAACGGTCTTGGGTGAAATGGGATGCGGGTGGTGGGATTGATCCCGGCCCGGTATGCCTCGAAGCGCTTCCCGGGGAAGGCACTCGTGGACCTTCTGGGCAAGCCGCTTCTCCAGCATGTCGTGGAGCGCTCCAGCCAGGCCAGGACCCTGTCCGAGGTGATTGTCGCTACCGACGATGCGCGGATCGCCGATTCGGTGCGCGGGTTCGGCGGCAAGGTCCAGATGACCGCCCCGACGCACCCGTCGGGGACGGATCGCATCGCCGAGGTGGCCCGGGACGTGGCCTGCGACCTGGTGGTGAACATCCAGGGGGATGAGCCACTGATCGATCCGGCCGACATCGATGCCGCGGTAGCCCCGCTGCTTGTGGACCGCACGGTTCCGATGGGGACGCTGGCCTGCCCGCTCGACCTCGAGCAGGCGGCGGATCCCAACGCGGTCAAGGTGGTCGTGGGCATCGATGGGTTTGCGCTCTATTTCTCCCGGGCGCCGATCCCCTACCTGCGGGACGGGCACGGGGGTGAGGCGAGCCCCTACCTGCTGCACATCGGCCTGTACGTGTACCGCCGGGAGGTGCTGCTGCGTCTGGCGGGTCTTCCGCCGACACCCCTGGAGGAGCGGGAGCGGCTGGAGCAGCTCCGGGCCTTGGAGCATGGGATCCGGATCCGCGTGGTGACGACGGACAAGCCGAGTTTGGGCGTGGATACGCCCGAAGACCTGGAGCGCGTCAGGCGAATGATGACCCAATGATCCATTTTCGATTTAGGATTGGTGGTTGTGGATTTGGGAGGGGGAAGCTGAAGAGCGGCGGTCCGCACTTCGCAATCGAAAATCGGCAATCACAAATCGTCAATGTCGCGGAGGGTGCATGGCGACCAAGTTCATCTTCGTGACGGGCGGCGTTCTCTCCTCCCTGGGGAAAGGGTTGGCCTCGGCCTCCATCGGCCGCCTCCTGGAGAGTCGGGGATTCCGGGTCACGCTGCTCAAGTGCGACCCCTACATCAACGTGGACCCGGGAACCATGAGCCCGTTCCAACACGGAGAGGTCTTCGTGACCGATGACGGGGCGGAGACGGACCTGGACCTGGGCCACTACGAGCGGTTCACGGAAGCCCGCCTGACCAAGCACAACAACCTCACCACCGGGCAGATCTACTTCTCGGTGATCACCAAGGAGCGGCGGGGCGATTACCTGGGGGGAACAGTCCAGGTCATCCCCCACATCACGGACGAGATCAAGCGCGGCATCCTGCGGGTTGCCAAGGACGTGGACGTGGTCATCGTGGAGGTCGGCGGCACCGTGGGCGACATCGAGAGCCTGCCCTTCCTGGAGGCCGTCCGCCAGCTCAAGGCGGACGTGGGACGCGAGAACACGGTGTACGTGCACCTGACGTTGGTGCCCTACATCACGGCGGCAGGGGAGTTGAAGTCCAAGCCGACCCAGCACTCGGTCAAAGAGCTCCTGGAGATCGGGATCCAGCCCGACATCCTGTTGTGCCGCGCGGACCGCGAATTGCCCAAGGACCTGAAGAAGAAGATCGCCCTCTTCTGCAACGTCTCGGAGCGGGCCGTCATCACCGCCAAGGACGTCAGCACGATCTACGAGGTGCCGCTGGTCCTCCACCGGGAGGGGCTGGACGACATCCTGGTGCAGATGCTGGCCCTGCGGGAGGGGCCCCAGGACCTCGCGGCGTGGGAGCGCGTGGTCCACACCGTCAACCAACCGGCCCGCCGGGTCACCATCGCCGTGGTGGGCAAGTACCTGGAGCTTCGGGACGCCTACAAGAGCCTGAACGAGGCCATCACCCACGGCGGAATCGCCAACGGCTGCCAGGTCACCATCAAAGCGGTGGACGCGGAAAAGATCGAGCGGGACGGACCGAAGGATCACCTGCACGACGTCTCCGGCGTGCTGGTGCCCGGCGGCTTCGGCAGCCGCGGGATCGAGGGGAAAATCGCCGCCATCGCTTTTTCCCGGGAGGAGCTCGTCCCCTTCTTCGGGATCTGCCTGGGGATGCAGTGCGCGGTGATCGAATTCGCCCGGCACGTCTGCGGACTCACGGGCGCCAATAGCCGGGAGTTCGATCCGCATACCCCGCACCCGGTCATCGACCTGCTGCCGGACCAGCGCGGGATCACCAATCTGGGCGGGACCATGCGGCTGGGGGCGTACCCGTGCCGCCTGGTGAAGCCCTCCCGGGCCAGCGACGCCTATGATGCCCAGGAGATCTCGGAGCGACACCGGCACCGCTACGAGGTCAACAACGAATACCGGGAGATCCTGGAGCGCCACGGCCTCCTGTTCAGCGGGTTCTCGCCGGACGGCAACCTGGTGGAGATGATCGAGCTGCCGTACCACCCCTGGTTCGTGGGGGGCCAGTTTCACCCCGAGTTCAAATCCCGTCCGCTCCGGCCCCACCCCTTGTTCCGTGAGTTCATCCGGGCCGCCCTGGCCTACCAGGATCTTCGACTGCGCAATGGGAAACGGACAACCGACGACTGACAACCAAGCAACGCAATTGGCCCGTTGTCCGTTTTCAGGTTGAGGTGGTAGTGGCTCGAGTCCCCGGGAAGGGCACAAATGCAGGTGGGGCTGGTCCACGACTGGTTGACAGGGATGCGAGGGGGGGAGAGGTGCCTGGAAGTCTTCTGTGAACTCTTCCCCGCCGCCACCCTCTTTACCCTCCTGCATGTGGCCGGGAGCGTATCGGCCCGGATCGAGGGCATGCCCATCCGGTGCTCAGGATTGAACCGGTTCCCCGGCGTCGCCCGGTGGTACCGTTTCCTCCTTCCCGTTTTTCCCCTGTTCATTGAACGGCATGATCTCCGTGGGTACGACCTGATCCTGTCCAGCAGTCATTGTGTGGCCAAGGGGGTCCGGGTGCCTGAGGGCGCGCTGCACATCGCCTATATCTATACCCCGATGCGGTATGTCTGGGACCTCTATCCTGAATACTTTGGACCCGGGAGGGCCGCTCCCCTGACGCGGGCAGTGATGGCCCTGCTCCGTCGTCGCATGCAACGCTGGGATCTCCGCACCGCCGCCCGGGTTGACCACTTTGTCGCCATCTCCCGGCATGTGGCGGATCGCGTGAGGCGCCACTACGGCCGGGACGCGACCGTGATCTATCCCCCCGTGGACACCGAGAGATTTCGGGTGGGGGATGGGGGGCCCGGCGAGTTCTATCTCGTGGTTTCGGCGTTTGCCCCGTACAAGCGAATTGACCTTGCGGTGCAGGCCTGCAACGTCCTCCGGCGACCCCTGAAGATCGTGGGCGGGGGCCAGGACGAACGGAGATTGCGTGCCCTTGCCGGAAAGACGGTGGAGTTCCTCGGCTGGCGGTCGGACGAGGAGGTGGCGGACCTCTTCCGGCGCTCCCGCGCGCTCCTGTTTCCGGGTGTGGAGGATTTCGGGATTACCCCGCTGGAGTCCATGGCGTCCGGCCGCCCGGTCATCGCCTACGCTCGGGGGGGTGCGCTGGAGACCGTAATCCCGAGCAATCCTTCTGCCCGGGAAATGGGTGGCGCTCCGATGTCGCCGGACCGGGCACCCGGGGGGAGCCACGGACCCACCGGGGTGTTCTTCCATGATCAGACGGTGGAGGGTTTGATTCGTGCCATCGAGCTTTTCGAGGCGAGCGAACACCAGTTCGAGCCGAAAGTCCTCCGGGACCGGGCGTTGACCTTCGACCGCCGCGTCTTCACGGAGAAGATCGCCAGGTTTGTTAGGGAGCGGTGGGCCGAGCACCGGGGCCGCCTCGGACCGTCGTCATGCTGAAGAAGCACAGCAAGTTCTTCGAAAGCCTCCTCCTCCTGGCCGACCTGGCCATGGTCACGGCCTGCTGGCTGGGGGCATACGCCTACCGCGTTTACGCGGATCCCATCCCCCTCGTCCGCGGCGTTCCCCCGTTAAGACCCTACCTGCTCCTCCTGCTGCCGATGCTCTTGATCTGGCCCCTCGTGTTCCGCGGCTTCGGCCTCTACCGGCCGCGCCGCCTCGGCTCCCACCTGGGGGAGATCGCGGATGTCGCCAAGGCCTGCAGCGTCGCCGTCCTCGCGGTGACCGCCCTGACCTTCTTTGTCCGCCAGTTCGAATTCTCCCGACTGGTCCTGCTGTATTTCTGGATCCTGAGCATTGCGGGGATCAGCCTGATGCGAGGGGTCTTCCGGGAGGGACTCCGCGTCCTCCGGCGTCAGGGATACAACCTCCGCCATGCGGTCCTGGTCGGCTGGGGTGACGTGGCGGAGCAGGTCGTCCGCCGCCTCGGGGAGCACCCGGAGCTGGGGGTCCGAGTGCGTGGCTGCGTCATTGATCCCACCGCGGATGCCCGGGCGCCCGCCGGGCTTCCCGTTCTGGGGGATCTGGACGCCCTGCCCCGCTTGCTGCGGGAGCAGGCCGTGGACCACGTGTACATCGCTCTCCCATTAGAGGCGGCCTCTCGCCTCCCCGAGGTCCTGAAGGGACTGGATGAGGTCCCGGTGGATGTCCGGGTAGTGCCCGACTTTCTGCGCTACACCACCCTTCGGGGCGGCGTGGAGGAGTTGGGGGGGCTCGCCTTCGTCAGCCTTCAGGGAAGTCCGGTGTACGGCTGGGACCGGGCCCTGAAGCGCGGCCTGGATATGCTTGTGGCGGGTACACTCCTTCTCCTGCTGAGCCCCGCCTTCGTGACGATCGCCTTGCTGGTGAAGCTGACGTCGCGGGGGCCGGTCCTGTACCGGCAGGAGCGGATGGGGCTGGATGGAGAGACCTTCTCCATGATGAAATTTCGGAGTATGCGCGTGGACGCGGAACAGGAGAGTGGACCGGTCTGGGCCCGGGCCGGCGATCAGCGACGGACACGGCTGGGGGCGTTCCTCCGGGCCACCAGTCTGGACGAGCTCCCCCAACTCTGGAATGTCCTGGTGGGGCAGATGAGCCTGGTGGGGCCCCGGCCGGAGCGGCCGGTCTTCATCGAAGAGTTCCGCAAGCGGATCCCGAAGTACATGCTCCGGCACAAGATGAAGGCCGGGATGACCGGCTGGGCCCAGGTGAACGGGTGGCGGGGCGACACCTCGCTGGAGAAGCGGATCGAGTTCGACCTGTACTACATCGAGCACTGGTCGCTGGGGTTCGACCTGAAGATCCTCTGGCTGACCCTCTGGAAAGGGCTGGTGAGCCGGAACGCGTACTAACCGTCCGGCCTCCGATGCCGCCGCTGAGAGGATGCCACGACGAATATCGAATGACGAATTTCGAAGGATGAACTTTGACTGCCGGCGTGCCCCTTCGACATTCGTGATTCGAAATTCGGGTACCCTTTGGGTGTTGGAGGGTTGTAGGGGGGTTCGGTGACCCGAGAAGTGCAAGTGGGTTCGGTTCGGATCGGGGGCGGGAATCCCCTGGCTCTCATCGCCGGGCCCTGCGTCATCGAGGACGAATCCCACCTGCTGCATGCGGGGGAGCGCCTGCAGGAGATCTGCGGAGCGGCGACTGTTCCCTTGATCCTGAAGGCCTCCTTTGACAAGGCGAACCGGAGCTCGCACCGGTCGTATCGAGGGCCGGGTCTGGTCGAGGGCCTCCGTATCCTGGGGCGGGTGAAGGCGAAGCTTGGGGTGCCCATCCTCTCGGATGTGCATGAGACTGCTCAGGTTTTCCCTGCGGCTGAGGTGCTGGATATCCTCCAGATCCCCGCGTTCTTGTGTCGCCAGACCGACCTCTTGCTGGCGGCGGGAGGAACGGGGAAGCCGATCAATGTGAAGAAGGGCCAGTTCCTGGCGCCCGAGGACATGGCCAACGTGGTGGAAAAGATCCGGTCCACGGGGAACGATCGGATCCTGCTGACGGAGCGGGGGACGACTTTCGGCTACCACAACCTGGTGGTGGACATGCGGGCCCTGCCCATGCTCCGATCCTTCGGCTGCCCGGTAGTGTTCGACGCAACCCACAGCGTCCAGCTCCCCGGGGCCGCCGGAACCGCATCGTCAGGCCAGCGGGAGTTCGTGGCGCCCCTGGCCCGGGCCGCCGTGGCCGTGGGGGTGGATGCCCTCTTCCTGGAGGTCCACCCCGACCCGGATCGGGCCCCCTCCGATGGTCCCAACATGCTGCCGCTCCATGCCCTCCCTTCGCTCTTGGCGGATGTGACGGCGATCGCCCGGGCCCTGGCCCCCCGCCTACTCAGGTGAGTTGGAAATCCGCTGCCGATTCCCGAATGATGAGGTCGGAGGGCACGATCGGCCGCCCTCCGGGGGGTCGCATCAGCCGACGAGAGATTGCGAGCGCCACATGAGCCTTCAAAGTGGTGTTTTCCAATGACCTGGGGAACGGAGCCGGGGCAGGAAGGAATCGGGCGACCGGACCTTCCAGGAATCCTGTCTGAGGGTCCCCTGGGCATTAGCTGGAGGATCACGTGGATTCTCCTGCTGGCCCTGGCCCTCCGCGGCCTCGCGATGTGGCGCTTTGACCCGGTGGCGTTTGACAGCGCCGTCTACTTCGAGATGGCGGATCTCATCCGGAAGGGCCGGTGGTCGGAGGCACTGGCCTACGATTTTCCCCCGCTATACCCAATCCTCATTGCTGTTGCCCAATTGCTCCCCGTGAGTGCCGAATACGCCGGCTCGGCGATTACCCTGGTATTCGATCTGTTGGTCATTTTCCCGATTGTTGGGATTGCGCGGGCCGCATTCGGGGAGCGGGCTGCCGGGGGGGCGGCATTCCTCTGGGCCATCCACCCGATGGCCGTTCGCCTTGGCGTCCAGGCCCTCACGGACGCCCCCACCGTCTTCTTCGTCGCCCTGGCGCTCTGGGCGGGGCTCCGGGCGCTGGATCAAGGCCGCCTGATTTGGGCCACGGGAGCCGGCGTATCCAGCGGGATGGCTTACCTCTTGCGGCCTGAGGGAATTGAGTTAGCCTTAGCTCTGGCAGCCCTCTACGCCGTACATGGCCGTCGGTCTACACACATTGATGAGGACAGTCCCAAGCCTCCCTCAGCCCTCAAAGCCACTTCCTCCCCTTACCGCAAGAAGGTCTCGCGTCGTGCGGTCTGGGCTGTAGCTCCCCTGGTCGGGTGGGCCGTCATTGCCTCACCCTATATCGTCCATATCAGCGCAGAGACCGGCTCCATCACCCTGTCCAAGAAGAAGAGCACCTCGAGCTTCGTCCGCGCGATGGTGCCGGCTCCGCGGGATGCCGCCAGATCGCAGGCTGTGACGCAACCCGGTGGTGATCCCGCTCCCGGGGTCGGCCGGGGGTCGCCTCTGAGCGGCCTCCGCCACATGGCTAAGAGTGCATATGAATTTCAGAAACCACTCGTCAATGGCATTCATCCAATGGTCCTCTTCTTTGGTCTGTTGGGTGCGTGGACCATTCGCACCCAGAAGGCGCGGGATCCTGGCCGGGCTCGAATGCTGCTCCTTGGTTTGCTTGGACTACACTTCGCCGTGCTGGTCGGCCTGGCGGCGAGCACCGGGGCCCGGTACCTTGGCGGCCACCACTTCTTCCTCATGGTGCTGTACGCGTTGCCGTTTGCTGGGGCCGGCCTGGCCTGGACCCTTACCTGGGCTGCGGGTCGCTGGCGCGACCTGCGGTGGCCTCTGGCCGTCGTGCTCGCGGCTCTCGTGGCGATACCGGTCGGCTGGTTGGCCACCCGCGGTGTCGATCGCGGGGTAGCGGTGCGGCCCGCCGCGGCCTGGATCCGCAGCCAGGTGGTGGGCACTCCCGTGATCGTCACCAACGTCGCCAAGCTCACCTATCATGCAAAAGCGGAGCGGGTCGGGCTGAGCGGCACGTACGAGGAGATCCTCGACCGGAGCCGGACGCGGTCCGCTCACTTCATCGCCTTTTACCCCGACCTCCTCCCCAATGTGTCGCCCGATTTCCTGTCCCGACTGGAGGGGAGCGATCTCGCACTGGTCCAGACCTTTCCTGAGCCGTCCCGGAGATCCCCGGATCAGCGGCTGGTGATCTACCGCCTGCGGTCCCCGTAGGGGGGATCTCCTCCAGCCTCCGGGGCGAAGCGGAGGCCGGGCCGGGTCGGTTGCGGGGGTGCCCGGATCGCCACCGGGAGGCGAGGATGCCCGCGCGGCCGGAAACTCATTGAACTTCTTGGTCATTTGGGCTAGCTTTGCGCGGTATGCCGCGTGACCCGCTGGAGTCCGCCTCCCGGATTCTCTCCCGGCCGGGAACACCGAGGAGCGGGAGCAGCCCGGGGGCGGGCGGCATTCGGCACCGCGATGCCCGAGGCAGGGGACGGATTCGAAGGCGAACGTGACGACCCGCACCGGCGGTGATCAGACCCCCTTCCAGCAGTTCGTCCGCTTTCTCCGATACGCCAGGCCGTATCGGGTGCGGATCATTGTCGCCATCGCCAGTCTCTTCCTGATCGCCCTGCTCAACGCGATCTCCGTCGGCGCGCTCCAGCCCGTCTTCGACGGACTCTTCATTCCCGAGGGGGGGGCCGCGGGCATCAGCCTTCCCGGGCCGATCAAGGCGGCCCTGGGCGACCATCTGCCCCGGCTCCAACGGCTTCTGCCGGAAGATCGGATCAAGCTCCTGTCTTTACTTGGAGCAGTGCTCTTCGGCGTGTTCTTGGCGAAAGGGGTGCTGACCTATCTCCAGCAGATTCAGATGCGGTACGTCTCGGAGGCGATCCAGCGGGACCTCCGGAACGAGCTGTATGCGCGGGTGCAGACCCTCCCCCTGAGCTTTTTCACCCGGCGCCAGACCGGCGAGATCATGTCGCGCTTCAGCTCTGACGTCGAGACGTTAGGCGATGCCTCGACCGAGCTTTTCCGCAACGCCCTCAAAGAGCCCCTCAACATTTTGGGGCTCGTCGCCGTCCTCCTCCTGATCAAGTGGCAGCTGGCGATCCTCTGTCTCATCATCCTGCCGGTCGCTTTCCTCCCCATCGCCAAGTTCGGGGGGAAGATCCGCCGGCGGGGCACCCGGGTCCAGGAGTGGCGCGCCGAGGTGAACACCATCCTCCAGGAGACCATCTCCGGCGTCCGGATCGTCAAGGCCTTCGGGATGGAGGAATACGAGAAGGACCGGTACCGGGAGGCGAGCAATCAGGTCTTCCGGTCCTTCATGCGGATCTGGCGGGTGGACGCCCTCACGTCGCCTGTCCTGGAGGTCCTGGGCGGCATCGGGATCCTCATCGCCTTCGGTGTTGGCGGCTTCCTTGTCATCAACAAGAGCTTGACCCCCGGGGCCTTCATGGCCTTCCTGGGTGCCTTGGGCTCCCTGTACCAACCGGTGAAGCGGATCGGCCAGATCAACAACATTGTCCAACGGGGGATGGCTGGACTGGCAAGGGTCTTCGAGTTGATGGACGCCCAGCCCGAGATCCTGGACCGGACGGATGCCGTGACCTTGGGACGCATGGAGGAGGAGATCCAGTTTCAGAATGTCTCCTTCGGCTACGAGGCCGACCGTCCTGTCCTCCAGGGAATCAGCTTTACCGCCAAGCTGGGCGAGATCGTGGCCATCGTGGGGAGCAGCGGGGTCGGGAAGACCACCCTGGTCAACCTCATCCCCCGCTTCTACGATCCGACGTCCGGATTCATCACTATCGACGGCATGGACATCCGGCGCGTGACGATCCGGTCCTTGCGGGACCAGATGGGCATCGTCACCCAGGACACGATCCTCTTCGATGACACCGTGTTCAACAATATCGCCTACGGCCGACGCGAGGTGTCCGCCGAGAAAGTGGTGGAGGCTGCCCGGGTGGCCAATGCCGAGGAGTTCATCGAGGCCCTCCCCATTGGCTATCAAACCCGGATCGGGGAGCGCGGGGTCCGCCTCTCGGGCGGTCAGAAACAGCGCCTGGCCATCGCCCGGGCCATCCTGAAAAACCCCCCCATCCTGATCTTGGACGAGGCGACCTCTGCCTTGGATGTCGAATCGGAGCGCCTGGTCCAGGAGGCCCTGGACCGCCTGATGGAGAACAGGACGACGTTTGTCATAGCCCACCGCCTCTCCACCATCGTCAAGGCGGATACCATCCTGGTCCTGGATGAGGGAAGGCTCATCGAACAGGGGACCCATGCGCAACTCTTGGCGGCCGGTGGAGTCTACTGCCGGCTGTACCAGAGTCAGATCTTGAGTTGACCAGGCGGCGTAGCGGGCACCGTCATGCAGTGGGTGGAGTGTGACCTGTGCGGTTCGTCAGAGGTGGCGGTCCTCTTCACGCAGCGGGATGTACGACCGCCGGCTCCCGTCCAGTCGTTCCGGATAGTGGAGTGTCGGGGCTGCGGGCTTCTCTTCCTCAATCCTCGGCCGGAGGCGCCAGAGATGGCCGCGTACTACCCGGAGGTCTACTACGACGACCTCGAATCGATGGGGCCGCGCCCGGCGAGGCGCTCCTCGTCCCTTCGGAGACTCCGGAAGCAGGTGCGGCGGGCCCTTCTGGAGCGGTTCTATGGCTATCCGCCAACAAACCCCGACCCTGACTCGGCATGGAGCCCGCTGCCGAAGATAATGGAGACGGCCCTGCTGCGTCTGGAGCGGTGCCGGCTCCGAGTCAGCGGTCGCGAGGCGGCGATCATCCCCTTTGTCGGCGAGGGGCGGCTTCTGGACGTGGGATGCGCCGGCGGAAAGGATCTCCAGCGCCTTCAGGAGATGGGATGGAACGTGACCGGGGTTGAGTTCAGCCCCACGGCGGCGTCCATTGCGCGGGCCCGGCTGGGCTGCGAGATCTCCGTGGGCGATTTTGAGCAGGTCGCGCTTAAAGACGAGGCCTTCGATGTCGTCCGGTTCAGCCACACCCTCGAGCACCTCCCCAGTCCCAAGAGAGCCCTGGAGAAGGCCCATCGGATTCTCCGACCGGATGGGCTCCTCTGGATGGAGGTGCCAAATGCCGCCAGCCTGGAGCGGTGGCTCTTCGGGAGGCATTGGTATTGCTGGGATTTGCCCAGACACCTGTACCACTTCTCGCCGCAAACTCTCGCCCGCCTGGTGTCCAGCACCGGCTTTCGACCCGTGAAGATCAAGTGCGACGGGCGGACGCTCTTCTTCAGGGAAAGCCTCGCCAACGCTTGGAAGCGCTGGCTGGGCGCTTCCCCACAGCCAAGCAAGCTGCTCTCGCTCCTGGCCAGGCCGGTGGTCTACGCCATGGGCGCGATGAATCGAGGGGGGATCCTCACCATACACGCCCGGAAGGATCGCCCGGGAGCGGATGGGTCTCCGGGGGGACGGGTGTCCGGACGATCGGATGGAGCGACTCCATGACTCCGGTGGGTCTGACCATCATCGTCGCGGTGCGAAACCAGCTCCCCCACAACCAGCTCTTCCTGGAAGCCCTGAATTCCTCTTCGAGCGTTCGCACCGAACTTATCGTGGTGGACAACAGCTCCAGCGACGGATCCGCAGAGCTCTTCAGACAGGCGGGCGCTTTGGTGATCGCCACCGGCGGAAACCTGTGTTACCCCGAAACAATGAATCTTGGTCTGGCAAAGGCCAGGGGCGAATATGTCGGGTTCCTGAATAACGATATCGTGGTGAGTCCCGGGTGGGACAGAGGACTCATCGCCGCTCTGGACGAGCACCGCCTCCCGGTCGTTTCTCCCATCGGGATCGAGCGGACCCCCAGCGGGGACCTGACGAAAGCCCTTCAGGAGCGCTGGCGAGTCGTCAAGCGGCGGATCGGACCCATCCGGGCCGCGGACGATCTGCAGCGGGCGGTTCGGATGATGTACGGCGACTGGGCCGGCTTCTGCCAGCGGATCGCGGTCGTCTTCAAGGATCGCCTCCTCCCCGGCATCGTCGGAAGCTGCGTCCTCACACGCCGGCGCTTCATGGAGGAGATCGGCGGCTGGGATAACCGGGTCCAGGCCGCAGACTGGGATCTGTACCTCCGGCTCTGTGAGCGCGCTGGGACGGTAGGGGACATTCGTCCGCCTATGATCGCCGGCTGGGTCTTCGTTCATCACTATGTGCAGGCGACACGACGGAGCGAGCGTTCACCGTTCACCTGTAGCCATCCCAAGCTGACCGCGCAGGAGAAGTGGGGAGAGACGGCTATCCGACGCTGGTTCTTCGATCCGTCGCTTCTGGTGGCCCGCCCACGTTTTCACCACGCCCCGATCGCGTACCTCCGGCGTCGGGCGAGACGACTCACCACTGATTGCCGACGAGCCCTGGCCCTCGTGGGAATCCTGTTCCGGGGCCTCCCCAGCGCGGAAGATCTGCTGTCCAAGATGGGGCAGGGAAGCGGAGGGCGCTGAGGCTGCCCGGTAATCCGGGCGCACGGGATGATGGGGATCCGGGTCCTCTACCTTCACGAGTTCAGGCGGACCGGCGGTGCCGAACGGGCTCTCCTGGAGCTGGCGGACGCCATCCGCCAGGTGGGCGTCGAGCCGCTGGTAGCGTTGCGACGGAGGGATGCTGCCTTTACCTGGCTGAAGTCCCGGGGAATCCGTGCCGTCCCGCTTGCAGTTCCCCGCTGGAGGCATGGATTCTCTCAACCCTTGCTGCCGCTGTTTCTATTTCGCCTCCAGTCGCGTGTTGCCCCGGGATACATTGACCTGGTCCACGTCAACAATTACCGGTCCGCACCCATCGGGAGCTTCGTGGCGCGACGGTTCGGGGTCCCGTGCGTGTGTCATGTCAGGGAGCTCATCACACCCGAAAGGATACGGCGGTACCGCCTATCATCCCCAGATGCCCTGATGGCTGTCGCGGAGGCGGTACGCAATGACCTCATCGGTGGAGGGATCTCTCCGGATCGAATCACGGTCGTCCACTCTGGAATCGCGCTCCATCAAGCACCGCCGGAGACGGAGACCCGCCGGTTGCGAGAGCGCCTCGGCATCTCACCCCACGATCCCGTGTTGGGGATCGTGGCGCACATTCTGCCCCACAAGGGGTACGATGACTTGGTTCAGGCGCTCGCCCTGGTTCGGGAGAAATTTCCCGATGTCAAGTGCCTGATCGTGGGAAGGGCGCCGCGGCAGAGATATCTCCAAAGGCTCCTGCAGCTTGCCGAGCGCCTGTCCGTCAGGGACCGATTGATCCTGCTGGGGTTCCAGGAGGACGTCGCCCCATTCCTCCATGCGATGGATGTGTTTGTTCTGCCCTCACGGACCGAAGGCCTGCCCATCACGATCCTGGAGGTCATGGCCGCAGGCAAGCCGGTGGTCGCCACGAAAGTGGGGGGAATTCCGGAAGTCGTGCGGGATGGACAGACGGGTCTTCTCGTCCCTTCGATGGATCCCAGTCGACTGGCAGAGGCCCTCATCCAGCTCCTGGAGGCCCCAGCCCTGGCCAAGGCGATGGGGCAGGCGGGCCGAACGCATGTGGAATCTCATTTCAGCATGGAGCGAGAGGCTCGACAGACCTCTCTAGTGTATGCTCAAGTGCTCGCCGCATGCTCTTCAGGTTCCATGCGAAATCCGCGACCTGGAGAGCGGTGACTGGCCTTCCGGGATGCCGGGGTCTTCTGTGGGAGAGTCTATGGACAGACAAGATCCGCCGACCGAGCGGTGCCAGGCACGGTGTGATGGGTTTGTTCTCTGAAGCAATTCAGACCATCAGGATGTCTCAATCACCTTCGTCCTCAACAGAGGGGCCCCTTCCGCGTTTGGGCCCCGCCCCTGAGAGCCGATGGCCTGTCCGTTGGTTTGTATTCGTAGCTGTGTTCTTTGGTTTGGTCTGCCGACTGAGTCAATATGCCGCCAACACCTCCCTTTGGCACGACGGGGCGTTGGTGGCTCTCAATGTACTTCAAAAGAGCTTTGGCGGATTGCTGGGGCCTCTCGAATGGCATGAGGCAGCACCGCCAGGATTCCTCGTCGTTGAAAAGCTCGCTGTCTCCTTTCTCGGCCGATCGGAGTATGCGCTCCGGCTGATTCCGCTTCTCGCCGGGCTTGCAGGAATGACCCTCTTTGCCGGCTTGGCCCGTCTGGTTGTCGGTAGAGGGGCCGCTTGGGTGTGGGCGGTGCTGCTTATGGCAGCATCGGGCAAATTGATCGTTCAATCCAATGAGGTCAAGCATTTTACGCTGGACCTGTTGTGGGCTGTGCTGGTTTCCTGGTTGGCCATCCGGATCTCGCACCTGCGAGTTCCAGGCCGCTCCCTCTTTGTATGGGGCGCGCTAGGTGCCGTTGGCCTGTGGGTCTCCTTTGCAAGTCTCTTCGTATTCGCCGGGACGAGTCTTGCTCTGGTGCCGCGTGTATTTCGAACTTGGGATTGGCAAGAACGGTCGGCATACCTGGCGGCCAATCTTGCGGTACTAGCGTCCATGGTCTTGCTTCTGGGGCCGATCCAGGCACAGCGTACAGGGACAGTCGTCGAATTCTGGTCGAAGAGTTTTCCCGACACCAAGAACCTGCCTGCCCTCGTGTACTGGCTAGGCCGATCCCACCTGGGTCTGTTCAATTACTTCTGGCAGCCGTTTGGGCTGGTGCTACTTTGCCTGGCCGTCCTGGGGAGCGTGTGCTACTCGCGCACGGATCGCCGGCCCGAGCTCGTCTTGCTCAACCTCCCAGTGTTCATGGCTCTGGTGGCGTCATTCCTCCACCGCTGGCCGTTCGGGGGAAACCAGCACATGGTTTTTGCCGGTCCCATGGTGTTCCTGCTTGTGGCCGAAGGAGTTGAGGCGCTACGCCATCGGCTGGCCAGTTGGCGGCCGTCGATCGCCTGGGCCTTTGTCGCTGTTCTGCTGCTGCCTGGGATCCTGGAGGCAACGTACCGGATTGGTTTCCCCCGGTTGCGGCATGAGGTCCGTCCCGTGGTCGAATTCGTTCAGAACCACCGCCAGCGCTGTGATCAGTTCCTGGTGTTTGATCCGGCCACTGTCGAGTTCTATGCAGGGCGCGATCTCTTCAACGCTCCCGGTGAACCGAGCGTTTCGAGCCGGGTCTGGTTCATCGCCAGCGGCTCTCGCCGGAAAGGGTTCCCGGCCCCGGCTCAAGACATGCTTGACCGTCTGAGCGACCAGCGACCGCAATTACGGGGAATCGAAGAATACGGCGCGGTGGCCTATCTGTTCGGTCCGGCGCGCAGCCCTGGTGAGCCACGCCTGCCTTGAGCACGGCGTTTTCGCGGGGGCGGGCAGCGGGAAGCAACTCGCCGTTACTTGGCGTCGATGGGTGATATCAACCAGTTCATGTTCGTCAAGAGAAACACGGATTTGGTTCGCGACCCGATCCTGGAGGTTGGGAGCAGAGACTACGGGAGTACCCCGGACTTCCGGTCGCTATTTCCCCACCTCTCCTACGTGGGTGTGGACCTGAGTGGGGGAAAGGGCGTGGATGTCGTCCTCGATTTGACCGAGGACTTCGATGCCGTGGACGCAAGACTCGCGGGCACGAGGTTCAACACTATCTTCTGCTTCAGTGTCCTGGAACATTGCAGGAATCCTTTCCGGATGGGCGAGAACATCACCAAGCTCTTGGAGGACAGTCGAACGGTCTTCATCAGCGTTCCCTTTGCCTGGCAGATTCATGGCTACCCTTCTGACTACTGGCGGTTCACCCCGGATGGGGTCAAGCTCCTCTTTCCGGGCATAGAATTCGATGGGGCGCGAAGCTGCATGTCCACGTCCAAGCCCGGGGAGATCACGGCCATCGACGAGTTCATGTTCCGAGCAGAGTTGAGCGTTTCTACCGCCCTGGAGCGGGGGCAGTACGGCCTCATACGATCCCTCCTGGTGCGCTCGGCGCGGAGGCTTCGGCTTTTTCCGTTCATTTTCGACTATCGGTACCTCCACCCGCCCGTGATGATCAACATGATCGGGCAGAAGCCAGCCCCATGAATCGAGCCGGCAAGAATGACCTGGCTCTGGACTGGGTTTGGTTCCTGGCCTGGGCCCTGGCGTCGTCGGTCTGGTGTGTCACCGCGGCCAGCCAACTTGGCGCCACGTTCGATGAGCCATTCTATGTGTCCAGCGGCCTGGAGTTCTGGCGGACCGGGAGCCACCGCAGCCTCCTGAAGAAGGGGACCATGCCCCTTCCCATGGATCTCTTCACCCTGCCCATTTACCTGTGGGAACGGTGGCAAGGGGTGCGGTTTGATCCGGCCCTCGATCTGGAACGGCTGTTGCCGTGGGCCCGGGCCGGCACCCTGGTGTTTTGGTGGCTCCTCCTCTGGCATACCTGGCGCATTGGGCGGCATCTGGCCGGGTCCTGGGGCGGACGGCTGGCGGTGGCCTGGCTGGCCTCGGAACCCAATCTCCTCGCCCACGCCAGCCTGGCGACCACCGACATTGCCGTGACCGCCTGCCTTCTGGCGCTGCTGTATCATTTCCGGATCGGAAGGGAGGCCGGCTGGATTCGGCGCGTGGGCGTGCCCACGCTCTGGTTCGCTGCCACGGTGCTGAGCAAGGCGTCCGGCCTGGTCCTTGGGGTAGTCTGCCTTCTCGTCGTCGAAATTGAACGCTTGCTGCGCGCGGGTAAGCTCAGCACTGCCATGATCCGTCCGGGGATTTGGCAAGGATTTCAGCACGGCCTGGAGCGACTCCGACCGTTCCGACGGGATCTTACTGGTATCCTCGTCGGGGGGCTGGTACTCGTTTTCATCTACTCCGGCAGCGACTGGCGCGAGGAGCCGTCCTTTGTTTCGTGGGCCCGCGGCCTGCCCGACGGGCGGGGAAGCCAGGTGATGGTCTGGGTGTCGGAGCACCTCCGGATCTTCAGCAATGCCGGCGAGGGTCTCGTCAAGCAGATCACGCACAACATCCGGGGCCATGGTGCGTACCTGCTGGGACAAACGCATCGGCGAGCCCTGTGGTACTACTTCCCTGTCCTGCTGACCATCAAGCTCACGTTGCCGTTGCTAATCATTCCTGTAGCGCTGGCGCTAACCCGGCCCAGGTCTTTGGTGAACTGGGCAAACGTGGCAGCGGCCACCCTGCTGGTCTGGAGCTTGACTTTTCGGGTGCAGATTGGTATCCGCCTCGTTTTACCGCTGGTGGCGTTGGCTTCGGTCGGCTTGGCGGCCGCTGTCGTTCAGGCCTCCCGCGATGTGTCGGGGTGGGCGAAGCGTGTCCTCATTGCGGGCGCCGGCGCCGGCGTTCTGTGGACGGCGTCGGCTGCGGTGATTGTCTGGCCGAACGGCCTGAGCTACGTCAACGAACTCTGGGGCGGGACATCGCGCGGCTATCTGTTCGTCAGCGAGAGCAATTACGACTGGGGGCAGGGTCTCAAGGAGCTGGCCCGCTGGCAGCTTGAGCATGGGGTAGGTCCCCTGAAGGTCTGGTACTTCGGCACAGATCCGGCCCTGCGGACGATGCCATTCACGGTAGTCCCGTTGCACGTCCTTCCTATCCGGGGGGGCGAGGATGTGCTCCCCCAAGTGCGCGGAGGATATCTCGCGGTCAGCACGACCCTCCTGTACGGATCGAAGCTCACGGAGGCCCAAGAGCGTGCGGCGGCGTATCTTCGGACCCGCCAACCCGTGGCCCGGACTACGACGTTTCTCATCTACACATTCATTAGGGAATGAGACAGAGCCTGGCGCTCTCACGAGGGCACTGAGAGAGAGTGGGTTGTCAAGCATGCCTCGTAAGGCGGTCATTCTTGCCCAGCGGTACTCTCGCGGCGGCGGACGCCGTAGGCAGAGAAGTGCCTCCCCCGACACTGGCATCCCGGACGGCGAGAGCCGTCTTCTACCCTGTGGCAATAGGTGTCAGGCATGAGAGTCATTCCATTCTTTTCACGGTGCTCCAGGGGACGCTGGATCTGGCCCGTGGGGCTGGCGGGAGCCATCATCCTCGGGGCGTTCTTCCGGCTGGTCTGGGGGATGGACATTGAGTACAAGAGGGATGAGATCTTGATCTTTCAGCAGACCCAGGAGGTGGGTCGAACGGAGTCCTTCCCGTGGCTGGGTATGCGTTCCAGCGTCATGCTCAGAAATCCTGGCATGAGCGTCTGGGTATTCCTCTTGCTGGCGAAACTTCTTGGTGCACAGGATCCTCCCGCCCTGGCGCGTGGCGTCCAGATTCTCAACCTGGGTGCGATTGGTCTTTTGACTCTGTTTACAATTCGTGTTGTTCCGACCCAAGAGCGCGAACCGTGGCTTTGGGCGGTCGCCCTGGCCTCTGTCAACCCGCTGGCCGTGTTATTTCAGAGGAAAATCTGGCCCCCCTCGGTTCTGCCGATCCTTACCATGCTCTTTCTTCTTGGGTGGTGGCACCGCCAACGGGGATGGGGAGCGTTTCTCTGGGGCGGGGTGGGGGCGTGTCTTGGACAAATTGAAATGGCGGAATTCTTCTTCACGGCAGGGTTTGTGGCCTGGGCGATGCTCTTCGATCGGAAGCGCGTTGCGTGGGTTGGCTGGTTGGGTGGTAGTGTGGTAGGGACTCTCCCCCTGATTCCGTGGTTCGGGCATCTGTTCACTGAGATCGGCAACCGGCCGATTCCGATGAAATGGAGCCGTCTGTTCGAATTCAAGTTCTGGACCCACTGGGCGACGGAACCATTCGGAATCGGTCTCAAATATGCCCTTGGAGAGAATTTCGCCGACTTTATCGCCTTCCCCGTCATTCAGGGTCGGGCCACCTATTTCGTCGGATTGTTGCATCTCTTGATTATCCTCCTGGCAGCCGCCGCCTTCGTTCGGGTAACTTGCCTTCTCTGGCGGAGCCCTCAAAGGTGGCGGGACTTGCTGATCGGAAGGGACTCGAACACCGCGTTGACGCTGAACGCGGCGGTGCTGGGATTCGGGGTACTTTTTACTGCCTCGGGATTGCCCTTCCATCGCCATTACCTGGTCGGTACGTTCCCCCTTATGTACGTGTGGCTTGCTCGAATCGTCCTAGATCCCTCGGAAAAACATCCGAAGGGGGCAAAGGCCGCCCGTGCTCTACTTGGGGCGGTGTGTGTGTTGGAAGCGTTGCTTTCGGCTGCATTCCTCTCCTATATCCATGTCAACCATGGCGCCAGTCACGGAGGTTACGGGATTGCGTACGGCGCTCAGGAAGGCGCGATTCGTCTCCGCGTTCGCGACGACTAGGAACGGACGGTGGCGCTCTGAGGACGTCCCCCCTCATGCGTCTGCTTCTGCCATCCGTCAACGGGAAAAGGGCGATACCCTGGTGGACTTGGGTGGATAGGATGAAGCATGGGGGCGGGGTGATCTCTCCGCCATTGGTGGCATGCCGGGAGAACAGGCGGTTTCAGCGAGGGTTTATGAACGGGTGGGACCGCTGGATGCAAGCCGGGAAGGGTTCGGGGGTAGCGATCCTCGTCGTGAGTGCGGCCATTGCCATCGCCATGGTGAGCGCACGGGACTATGCCGGCGGCTGGAACGACGGAAGCCGTCTGGCCACGGTCGAAAGCCTCGTGGATCGTCACACCCTGATCATCGACCAGTCCATTTTTGTGCGGGTTCCCCCTCGGCCCCACCCCGCCGCGCCCAGGCCCTATCCGGACGACGAGCCCGACCTCTTGCTGCACGGTACACGTGACAAGCTTCTCATCCGGGGCCATTTCTATTCGGACAAGTCCCCTGTACCGGCGGTCTTGATGGCCGCCCTGTACCAGGTCTTGCAATGGGGCACCGGACTAAAGGCCAGCCAACAAGCGAACCGCTTCACGTACTGGATGACTCTCGGATCATCCGGTCTCGCCTACGTCGTAGCCGTCTGGTGCGTCTTTCAGGCTGGCGGGGTGCTGGGGCTGCCGGTGTCCCTTCGCCTGATCCTGGTGGCCAGTCTTGGCTTGGCCACCGTGGCGCTTACCTATACTCGTCACGTCAACAACCACATCCTGCTGCTGGCAGTCGCAGCCGCCCTTTTCCTGGGTTTGGCCCGGTTGGCACAGGAAGCACGGGGCGGGCAGATGCCCCGGCTCCGACTGGTTGGGCTGGGGATGCTGGCGGGGTTGGGATACACCATCGATCTGGGGGTGGGACCGGTCCTGCTGGCGTGCACCCTGGGGGTGGTCGCCTACCGGTGTAGAGGGCTCGGGCCCATGGCAGTGTTTGTGCTGGCGGCCCTGCCCTGGTTGGCCCTCCACCACACCGTCAACTACGCCATCGGTGGCACATTTCGCCCAGCCAACGCCATACCCGAGTATATGCAATGGCCCGGCTCTCCTTTCACAGCGCAGAACATGACCGGCACTTGGAATCACCCGAGCATCGGCCATTTCCTTGTTTACGCCGCCGCCCTTCTGTTTGGCAAGCGCGGCTTTTTCGGCCATAACTTACCGCTTTTCTTGACGCTGCCCGGTCTCGTGGCTGTCCGGCGACAACGCCCTTTTGAACTCCCCGAGATCCTTGGAGGGGTGGGCTGGTTTGCCGGCACATGGCTGGTATACGCGGTGACCTCCACGAACTACTCGGGCGTGGCTGCCTCCATCCGATGGTTCGTCCCGTTGCTGGTCCCTGCGTACTTTCTCCTGGCCGTGGTTCTGCGGGACCATCCGCGATACCAGTGGGATTTCTTGATCCTCAGCGGGTGGGGAGCAGTGGTGGCCGGACTCATGTGGTGGAAGGGTCCGTGGATGAAACGGATGGTTCCGTTCTTCTGGCCTGTCCAGGCAGCGGCGCTCCTCAGTTGGATCCTCTACCGGATCTGGCAGGGCTCATGGGGAGCGCGCACCAGCCCGATGGGCAAGGGAAGCGACCAGCTCTGACGGCGTCCATGGTTGGATGCGACCGAGGGGTCCTCGCAAATGCGTCCCCACGTGTTCGGCGTGCAGGTCGGGCCAAAGGCACCCGGGGTCACCCGGAAGCTCCCCGTTTGGTTGAGAGTCGTCCTCTGGGGGCTTGGCACTGCCGTATTGGCGGGGGCGTTAGCCAGAGTGCTCCGGGGAGTCAACAGCGATTTCCCGCTGCATTACACCTTCGGAAAGCGGTTCGTCGAGGGGACCTTCATCTACGCAGGCGGCCTGCACGTTCCCTATCCACCATTCTGGGCCGTGTTCTGGGCGCCGTGGACGCTGCTCTCCCTTGAGGCGGCACAGGTCGTCGCCTTTCTGGTTCTGGGGATCGGGAGCCTGACGGCCTTCTCGATAATCCTGCTGCGAATCGGCTACCGGATCATCCCGGCTCCGGATGACCGGCTCACGATCGCGCTGATCGTGGCCTTGGTGCTCGCGGCACGCTTTATCCTCCGGGATTTAACGGAGAGCGGGCCGAACCTTCTCTTGTGGTCGCTGGTCTGGGGGGGAATCCTCCTGTACCTTGGCGGGCGACGCGCATCCGGGGGTGTGTTGATCGGATTCGCCGGCGCCTTGAAAATGACCCCGGCCATCCTCATTCCCTACTTTCTGCTGAAGCGGGACTGGAGGACGGCCACCGTGGCGCTGGCCACGGCAGCGATGCTCAGCGTCTCGCCTGGCCTTCTTCGGCCCTCTCCGCTCTTCTGGCAGGAGATGCGATCGTGGATGGGCCACGCGTGGCGGGGGGTGACCGCCGTGGACCCCTCGGGAACGATCCTCGACAAGCCGGCGATCGGCAATCTCTCATTGCGGCCGGCGCTGGCGCGGTTCTTCCAGCGCTATCCGAAGGGACATCCCCTGTCCGTTGAGCACCCCGGGTTCATTCAGTTCCTCGATCTGTCACCGCAAGCCGCGGGATGGCTTGTCCGGGGCCTGATGCTGGCGTTCATCGGGATTGTCGCCTGGCGATTCCGAAGGCGTGCATCGGATGAGAGGCATCCCACGGTCCTGCCGCTGGAGCTGGCCACGGTGTCCGCCCTGTCCCTGTTGTATTCGCCAATCACGTGGAAACAGCACTGCGTGAGCCTGCTGCCCGCCCTGTTCCTTCTGACCTTGTGCAGCCTCCAGTGGAACCGTGTGAGCCGCTGGATGTGGGGCGCCCTGCTCTACTACCTGGTGTTTGCCCTGGCCCTGACGCGGGATGCGGTCGGTCGGCCATTCTCCATCCTCCTCGAGTCCTACCACGTGGTGACGTGGGCGATCATGCTGGTAGTCATCGCCCTGCTGGCGTGGCACCAGCGATTGCTTCCACCAAGATCCACCAGTCCCGAATGATTCGACCGGGAACATATGACCACAGAGGATGAATCAGCCCCGAGACCTTGGGTTGGTGCGCAGCCTTCGACCAAGACGAAGGCGCCAGACGAGGATTGCCGCCTCCAAGACAATTCGCTTCGACATCTTCGAGATCCCTCGCTGGCGGCCATAGAAGATGATCGGGACCTCCGTCAGTCGCCCTCCGGCCCTCCAGATGCGATAAGCCATTTCGATTTGGAAGGCGTACCCGCCGGCCCTGATTTGGCTGAGGTCAAGAGCCTCGATGGCCGACCGCCGGTAGCAGCGAAAGCCGGTGGTGACGTCTTGGACCGGGACGCCGGTGACGGTTCGGGCATAGAGATTTGCGAACCAGCTCAGGAGGACCCGGCTCATCTCCCAGTCGATCACCCGAACTCCCCCGACATACCGCGACCCCAGGACCAGGTCATTCCCCTCGGCGGCCTGGAGCATCAGGGGAATGGCCGCGGGGTCGTGGGAGAGGTCGGCATCCATCTGCAGGATCCAGGAGTAGTCTCCCTTCAGGGCCAGGCGAAAGCCCTCGATGACGGCGCTGGCATAGCCAAGCTTGCCCTGGCGGTGAATCACCGTCACCTGGGGGAAGCGCTGCGCGAGTTCATCCGCGAGTTCCCCCGTCCCGTCGGGCGAGCCGTCGTCCACAAAGACGACGTCCAGGGGGAGGGGAAGCGCCACCAGGCGTTCCGTCAGTTGACGCAGGTTCTCACGTTCGTTATAGGTAGGGATGATCACCATGGACGACACGGGCGATCGGCTCCTTTCTCCTGGCTTGCCTCACCTGCTTCCCCGGTGGTATGCTGCATTTCTACCGCATTCGAAATGGTGTATGCAACGGGATTCGCTCCGTGATCTCCTTCCGGTATGAGTCAGTGAGCATCCACCTCGCCTAGATCGGGAAGAGGAGACGAGTGGATATCCTAGACGCCGCACGGCGGGTGCTGGAGATCGAGGCCGGGGCGGTGCGGGCGCTCATCCCGCGGCTGGACGAGACCTTCGTCCGCGCCGTGGAGATCCTCCAGGGTTGCCGGGGCCGTGTCGTCCTCACCGGAATGGGGAAGTCCGGGTTCATCGCCAAGAAGATTGCCGCCACGCTGGCCAGCACGGGGACCCCCGCGCTCTTCCTCCACCCGGCGGAGGGGGTGCATGGCGACCTGGGCATGGTGGTCCGGGGGGACGTCGTCGTGGCCGTCTCCAACAGCGGGGAGACGGAGGAGATCGTCGAGCTGCTCCCCGCCTTCAAGCGGCTGGGGGTGGCCCTGGTGGCCCTGGCGGGGAATCCGCTGTCCACCCTCGCCCGGCAGAGCGATGTGGTGCTGGATGTCGGCGTGGCGGAGGAGGCCTGCCCCATGAACCTGGCGCCCACGGCGAGCACGACCGCGGCGCTGGCCATGGGCGACGCCCTGGCCGTGGCGCTCTTGGTGCGTCGGGGGATCGGGCCGGAGGACTTCGCCCTCATCCATCCCGCCGGGACGCTGGGGAAGAAGCTGCTCCTCAAGGTGGAGGACCTGATGCACCGGGGGGGCGAGCTGCCGTGCGTGATCCAGGACCGGCCAATGCGCGAGGTGATTCCGATCATCAGCGGGAAGCGATTGGGGATGACGGCGGTGACCGACAGCGAGGGGCGCCTCACCGGGATCATCACCGACGGCGATCTCCGGCGGGCGCTGCAACGCTGGCCCGACCTGTTGGAGCGGCCGGCCCAGGTCATCATGACCCGCGGTCCCAGGTGCATCGGGAAGGGCGAGCTGGCAGCCAAGGCGGTCCAGGTGATGGAGCAGCACGCCATCACCTCCCTGTTGATCGTGGATCAAGCTGGGCGGCCCGAGGGCGTCATCCACCTGCACGACCTCTTGCGCGCCGGCGTCGTCTGACTGGAGTCCCTCGAGTCTCGAGCTAAGAGTCGGGAATCGGAAGGCGTAAGGCGTGAGGGGTAAGAGGAGATCTCCTTACGCCTTCCGCCTCACGCCTGACCAGTTCCGCCTTGTGAGGCAGCAGGGCTATGAGTTCGAAGTCACCTGGCCGGAGGATTCCGGCCTCCGTGATCAAGCGTGCGAAGGGGATCAAGCTCCTGGTGATGGACGTGGACGGGATCCTCACCGACGGCCGCCTGATCTACACGCCGGGCGGCGAATCGCAGGTCGCCTTTGACATCCTGGACGGGCATGGCATCAAGCTGGCCCTCCGCTTCGGCCTCATCCTGGCGATCATCACCGGGCGGGAATCCGAGGCGGTGGCCCAGCGGGCCAGGGAGCTCGGGATTCCGGAGCTTCACCAGAAGGCCCTGGACAAGCTGGTGGTCTTTCAGGATCTCCTGGCGCGGCACGGCCTCGCCCCGGCCCAGGCGGGATGCATGGGGGATGACCTGCAGGACCTGCCCCTGCTGCGCCGGTCCGGCCTGGCCATCACGGTCCCGGGTGCGGTGGACGAGGTGCGCGCCGCCGCCCACTACGTGACGAGACGGCCGGGCGGACAGGGGGCCGTGCGCGAGGCGATCGAGCTCTTGCTCAAGGCCCAGGGGCACTGGCCCGCCGTGATGGAGCGGTATCGCCGATGAGTCTCCGTGTCTTCCGGGGCATCGGGGTGTCTCCCGGGATCGCCATCGGAAAGGCCCTGGTCATCGAGGTGCGGCGACCCCGGGTCAAGCGGGAAGGGCTAGACCCGGCCCGCGTGCCCCTGGAGGTATCGCGCCTGCGACAGGCCCTGGACGTGTCCCGCAAACAGATCCTCGAGATGCAGGAGCGGATCGCCCGGGAGGTGGGCACCCAGTATGCCCGCATCTTCGACGCCCACCTCTTGGTCCTGGAGGATCACCTGCTGGTCGAGGAGGCCAGCGCCTACATCCAGGCCCACCGCGTGAATGCAGAGTACGCCGTGCAGGAAGTCCTGGAGCCGGTGCGGCAGGCCTTTTCCCGGATCGAGGACGGGTATCTCCGGGAGCGGCGCACCGACGTGGACGACGTCGGCGACCGGCTGCTGGGCAATCTCCTGGGCCAGCGGGCCAGCGTCCACGTGGAGCAGCCCGGGGAGACCATCGTCATCGCCCACGAGCTGCGGCCGTCGGACACGGTCCAGCTCCACAAGGACGCCATCCTGGGGCTGGTCACGGAGACGGGCGGCCGGACCTCCCACAGCGCCATCATGGCCCGCTCCCTGGAGATCCCGGCGGTCGTCGGGGTGGAAGAGATCTGCGCTCAGGTGCGCAACCACGACGCCGTGATCCTGGACGGCATCGAGGGTGTGGTCATCCTGTCCCCCGATCGGGAGACCCTGGCCCAGTATCACGCCCGCAAGCAGCAGCTGGAGTACGCCGGCCGCGCGCTGCACAAGCTGGGCGGGCTGCCGGCCGAGACGCAGGACGGGTACCGGGTGCGGGTCACCGCCAACATCGAGTTCCCGGATGAGCTGCCCGCCGTCCGGGCCCACGGGGCGGAGGGGGTGGGGCTGTACCGGACCGAGTTCCTCTACCTGAGCCGGGCCGACTTGCCGACGGAGGAGGAGCACTTTGCCGTCTACCGCGCCGTGGCGGCGGAGCTGCACCCCCACCCCACGGTGATCCGCACGCTGGATTTCGGCGGGGACAAGCTGGCCTCCGCCATCCAGTTGGCGGCGGAGGAGAATCCCTCCCTGGGTCTCCGGGCCATCCGGCTGTGCCTGCACCGGCCGGATCTGTTCCGGACCCAACTGCGCGCCATCCTGCGCGCCAGCGCCTTCGGCACCCTGCGCATCATGTATCCCATGATCTCGGGCGTGACGGAAGTCCGCGCTGCCAACGCCATCCTGGAGGAGGTGAAGGCCGAGCTCCGACGACAGGGGACCGCCTTCGACCCCGAGATCCAAGTGGGCGCGATGATCGAGATTCCCTCCGCGGCCGTGACGGCTGACCTGCTGGCGCGGGAGGTGGACTTCTTCAGCGTGGGCACCAACGACCTGATTCAGTACGCCCTGGCCATCGACCGGATCAACGAGCAGGTGGCCTACCTGTACGAGCCGCTGCACCCCGCGGTCCTGCGCATGCTGAAAAGCGTGGTGAGCGCGGCCCACAACGAGGGGATCTGGATCTCCATGTGCGGGGAGATGGCCAGCGACCCGCTGCATGGGATGCTGCTGGTGGGATTGGGCTTTGACGAGCTCTCCATGACGCCCGGGGCCATCCCGCTGATGAAGCGGATCATCCGCTCGGTCACGTATGGCCAGGCGGCCGAGGTAGCCCAGCGGGTCTTCGCCTGTCCCACGGCGAAGGAGGTGGAGTACCTGCTGCGCCAGGAGATGCGCGCCCGTTTCCCCGAATATTTCGCCGGCGACCTGCTGGCGCCGCTGGAACCGCGCCCCAGTTTCCCTTGACAATGCCCTGCCTTGTGTTACAGTCACGCCGCTCTCCAACCGGATCGCACCGCCGAATATTGCCACCCGCCCTGCCCCTCCCTCCGGCGTGGGGGAGGGGACATGTGGGGGGATTTCTCAGTGGGAGGATGACATCGTGCCGTCGAGACAATACCTCTTTACGTCGGAATCGGTGACCGAGGGTCATCCCGACAAGATCGCCGACCAGATCTCGGACGCGGTCCTGGACGCCGTCTTCGCCCAGGATCCCTACGGGCGCGTCGCCTGCGAGACCTTGGTGACCACCGGGTTGGCCTTTGTGGCGGGGGAGATCACCACCCGCTGTTACGTGGACATCCCCAAGGTGGCGCGGGAGGTCATTCGGGACGTCGGCTACACTCGGGCCAAGTACGGCTTCGACTACGAGACCTGCGCAGTGATCACCGCCATCCAGGAGCAGTCCGGGGACATCGCCCTGGGGGTGGACATCCAGGGGGCGGGGGATCAAGGCCTGATGTTCGGTTATGCCACCACCGAAACGCCCGAGCTGATGCCCATGCCCATCATGCTGGCCCATAAGCTGGTCATGCGCCTGACCGAGGTCCGGCGCAAGGAGATCCTGGACTACCTCCGGCCCGACGGGAAGTCCCAGGTCACCGTGGAGTACACCGACGGCAAGCCGACCCGGGTGGACACCGTGGTGGTCTCGGCCCAGCACAGCCCCGATGTGACGCTGAAGCAGATCCGCGAGGACATCATCGAGACGGTCATTCTGCCGGTCATCCCCCGGGAGTTGCTGGACCCGGAGCGGATCACGTACCACATCAACCCGACCGGCCGCTTCGTGATCGGCGGGCCGCACGGGGACACCGGCCTCACGGGGCGCAAGATCATCGTGGACACCTACGGGGGCGTCGGAAGCCACGGCGGAGGCTGCTACTCCGGCAAGGACCCGACGAAGGTGGACCGGTCGGCCTCCTACATGGCCCGGTACATCGCCAAGAATCTGGTGGCGGCCGGGCTGTGTGAGAAGTGCGAGGTGCAACTGGCCTACGCCATCGGCGTGGCGGAGCCGGTTTCCGTCATGGTGGACAGTAAGCAGACCGGGCGCATTCCGGACGAGGCGCTCCAGAAGCTGGTGCGCTGCCACTTCGAGCTGACCCCGGCCGGGATCATCAAGCACCTGGATCTGCGCCGGCCCATCTACCGGAAGACCGCGGTCTACGGCCACTTCGGCCGGAGCGAGCCGGAGTTCACCTGGGAGCGCATCGACAAGGCCGACTTCCTGAGGAAGGAGGCGGGACGGCTGGGGGCCTGACACGCCGAAAGCAGCGATGCAAAACCGACAACGGACAACCGACAACGGACAATTGACGACGGACCACGGACCACTGACTACGGACCACTCACCAACGCATTGACCGATTTGGGGTTGTCGGTTGTCAGTTTTCCATTGTCAGAGGCGGGATGGGGCCAGGGGAGGAAGGACACGCCCCTGGCCCTTTGCATGAGCGGAACCGAGAATGTAAAACCGACAACGGACAACCGACAACCGCACTGCAAGGTAGATTGGCCGGTTTCCAGTTGTCGGTTTTTCATTCCCGAAGGAGCGAGGGATGGACTCTGACGTGAAGGACCTGAGCCTCGCGGAGAAGGGGCGGCGGCGGATCGAGTGGGCACGAAGCGCCATGCCGGTTCTCCGCCTCATCGAGGCGCGCTTCGCCCGGGAGAAGCCGCTCCAGGGACTCCGGGCCTCCGCGTGCCTGCACGTGACCTCGGAGACCGCCAACCTCATGCGGGCGTTGCAGGCCGGCGGGGCCGAGATCCGGCTGTGCGCCAGCAACCCCCTGAGCACCCAGGACGACGTGGCGGCCTCGTTGGTGACGCATTTCGGAATTCCGGTGTTCGCCATCAAGGGCGAGGACACGGAGACCTATTACCGCCACATCCATGCGGCGCTCGACCTCAAGCCGCACCTCACCATGGATGACGGCGCCGACACGATTGGGGTCATCCACAGCCGGCGGAAGGACTTGGCGGCCAACGTCATCGCCGGAACCGAAGAGACCACCACGGGCGTCATCCGGCTGAAGAGCATGGAGCGGGACGGGGTCCTGCTGTATCCCATCATCGCCGTGAACGACGCCGACACCAAGCGCCTGTTCGATAACCGCTACGGGACCGGACAGAGTACCTTGGACGGGATCCTCAGGGCCACCAACCTCCTCCTGGCCGGCAAGCGGTTCGTGGTCTGCGGCTACGGCTGGTGCGGCCGGGGCGTCGCCACCCGGGCGCGGGGAGCGGGCGCAAACGTCATCGTCGTCGAGACCGATCCCCTCCGGGCGCTGGAGGCCGTCATGGACGGCTTCACCATCCTCCCCATGCTGGAGGCGGCGAGGCAGGGCGAGATCTTTGTCACGGTCACCGGGAACATCCACATCATCCGACGGGAACACTTCGAGGTGATGCGGGACGGGGCCGTGGTCTGCAATGCCGGCCACTTCAATGTCGAGGTCGATATCCCGGCCCTGGAGTCCCTGTCCAAAGACCACAGCCCCATCCGGGACTTCGTGGAAGAGTACCGGCTCAAGGACGGCCGCCGGATTTACCTGCTCGGCGAGGGCCGGCTGATCAACCTGGCTGCGGCCGAAGGCCATCCCGCCAGCGTCATGGACATGTCCTTCGCCAACCAGGCCCTCGCCTCGGAGTACGCGGTGAAGCACCGCGGCAAGTTGGAGAAGAAGGTGTACCGGGTGCCCCACGCCATCGATGCGGAGATCGCCCGGCTCAAGCTGGAGTCCATGGGCGTCACGATCGACGCCCTGACGGAGGAGCAGCGGAAGTATCTCGAGTCGTGGGAGATGGGCACCTAACGCAAGAGCGTTCGGCAGTTCGGCAGGTCGGTTGTTCCCTATAACCTTGAAAGACCCGAGGGCCGACAGGGACAGCGACAGCGATAAGAGAGGAGAGGGCTGGGAGGCGGATGGTGCTTCCCAGCCTTCGTGCTTTCAGGACAACCTCTGCAGGATGCGCTTGCCATCTGGGCCAAACATCTGTATGGGATCAGGGCGCGCGTGGATTTCGCAAAGGACTTGCCTTCCTCAAGCGAGCCGGTGGTTGCAGCCTTGGGGAGCGCGCCGTTTCGCCGAGGCGACGGGCGGGAACACAGGGAAGGCGCTTGACGCACCGGTTCGATTCCACATAGGATGCCGCCACCGCAGGAGGTGGATGTCATGACGACCATGAATTCCCCTTCGGCTCCGCAGAAACCCAAGCTCCTGGACAGAGTCCGGGAAGTGGTCCGTTCCCGCCACTTCAGCCGGAACACAGAAGATGCGTACGTCGCCTGGATCAAGCGGTTCATCTTCTTCCACGGAAAGCGTCATCCGATGGAGCTGGGCGAACCGGCGGTTACGCGGTTCCTCACGTCTCTCGCGGTTGATTCCCGGGGGAGTGCCGCGACACAGAACCAGGCTCTCAGTGCCCTGCTCTTTTTGTACCGGGAAATTCTGCACAGCCCCTCCCCTGGCTGGACAAAATCGTCCACGCAAAGCGGCCCACGCGACTCCCTGTTGTTCTCACCCGCGAGGAAGTCCAGGCGGTCCTGGCCCGTCCCCAGGGAACGTCGCGGCTGATGGGGATTTTGCTCCATGGTGCCGGCTTGCGCCTGCTGGAATGCTGCCGGCTGAGAGTCAAGGACGTGGATTTCGCCTCGAACCAGATCATCGTCCGCGAGGGGAAGGGAGACAAGGACCGCGTAACCCTCCTCCCGTGTGCGACGAAGGCAGAGCTCGCCCGCCACCTGGAGACTGTCCGCTCCCCATACGAGCGCGACCTCCAACCTGGTGGCGGCTGGGTCGAGCTTCCGATATCGCTGACCCGGAAGTATCCGAATGCTGGCCGAGAATGGTCAGCGTCCGGCGGACTATACAGTTCTGCATATTCGTAGATGCGCCGACGCGCGCGGCCGTCGCTCCGGTCCAATTGGGTGACCCCGGGTGGCTCCATAGCTTCGAGCCCGGCGGCTCACAGGAGATCGGCCGCGGACCGCGCCGGCGCTAAGCAGTCGGCGCATCGGGGCGGCGGCCCGGGGCGCCGCGTGCTGGGGCCGCTCGCGCGGCCCATCCCGCGGCTGGAGCCGATCCCGCTCCGGCCCTGTGAAAGCCGGCAATTTCACCTGCCCTGCGCGGGACGGCTCAGCCGCCGCCCCGTTAGCCAGACAAGGGGAAGCATGGAGAAGCAGCGAAACCTGGAAACGGAACGACAGGAGTTGCTGAAGCAGATTGAAGCCGCCTTGCCGGACGAGGTGCGGAAGGCGCATGAAGCCGGCTCTCCGTATCCTTTGGCACCTAAGGTGACGGTATCGACAAACGAAGTGGGGTCCGCGTATGCCGATCAGGGGTGAGATACAGGTCGACATCTTCAGGAAGAAGAACGCTTCTCAAGACGACGGTCGGCGGAAGTACGTCGCCGATCTGTCCGCCTACACGAAGCGCGATACCATCGTGTATGGCTTGGCGTTCACTCTAGTATAAATAGCTCTATCGTTCGGCGGATCAACGATGGGGTTGGCGAAGGATTCCGCTGGGGGGAGCCGGTCTTGAGAGCCATCCGGCGCATTGCGCTCATCGCGACCCCGCTGCTAGTCGCTGCGATGGCTGGCGCATGCACTGAGGATAGCGTCGTTCCTCTCCCAGAGGTCGATAGGCTGCTGCTGGACACGGGCGGGCTAACCGGAACGAGCAGCGCGGCGGAGGTTCGAGCCCGCCTCGGCGAGCCTCCGTTCACCCACCGGACTCCAATTTCGGTGGACTGGTTCTATCCGATCCGCTCCGATGCCGAGCGTATGGGAATTCCCGCGGTGGTGCTGAAGGTCTGGCTCGACGACGCCGGGCGGCTCGATGACTGGAGGTTCCTCCACGCTGTCACCGGCACTCTCCTCCCCGTCAGGGAAACCCTCGCCGAGGCCGATGCGTGGTTCGCCCGGCTCTGCAACCCACCACGCCGAATCGAGCTTGCCGGGGTGCTCCGCAAGGGCGCGCCGGAGCAGGAGGCCGTCACCGGGATGCGCTGGTTCCCGGAGCTCGCACCGACCTTCCTCGGGAAGGTCCTCGTTCGACGCGAGCGAGAGGGCAGCCGCGAGACGCTCGTGTTCTACGCCGATCGGCCGAGCCCACTGTACGTGCCGCCGTACTACCTTGTGGTAAAATTCGGGCTGATCGGGGAGCGCAGAACATACTGGTGGTTCCAGGGGACCTGGGCCAGGTGGTGCAAATGACGACGCGTCCAACTCGAGCGTCCAGCGGCCGCGCTCCGTGCGCCGCTGACCCCGGCGTTAGCCTCCCGATCAGACACAGGATGAAAACGACAGGCAGGGCTTGATGGCAAGGACAAGCAGCGGGTGAACAACCCGCCCGTGGGGCTGGTGACGCCGGACACCGACCCGGACGCGGGGGCGAAGAAGACCTACGCCTACGACCCGCACCTCGACCCGCAGCTTCAGTGGGCGGGCGAGGCGGAGCGCACCTCGTTCGAGGTGCCGACTGTCAGCCTTCATGTGCACGAGCGCATCGACCCGCGCACCATCATTGAGGCGGTACGCAAGCCCAACGGCAATGGCGGCGCGGGGCAACTGCCTCTCTTCGAAATCGAACGCCAGGAGCCGCTGCGCGAGGCAGTCGAGTTCTACCAGCACAAACACGGCTGGAGCAACCGCCTGATCGCCGGTGATTCGCTGCTCGTGATGAACTCTCTGCTCGAAAAAGAGGGCATGGCCAGCAAGGTGCAGATGATCTACATCGATCCGCCCTACGGCATCAAGTACGGCTCCAACTTCCAGTCCTTTGTCAACAATCGCGATGTAAAGGACGGCAAGGACGAAAACCTCACCGCCGAGCCAGAGCAGATCCGAGCGTTTCGCGATACCTGGGAACTGGGCATCCACTCCTACCTCACCTACCTGCGTGACCGGCTGCTCCTGGCGGGGGAACTGTTGACCGAGAGCGGCAGCATCTTCGTGCAGATCAGCGATGAGAACATCCACTACGTCCGGGAGTTGATGGATGAGGTGTTCGGGGCGGGGAATTTTGTGAGAGAAATATCCTTTCGCAAGACATCGCCTCTTGGCTTTGGTGAGTTACCGAGAGTCCACGATATTCTCATTTGGTACGCGAGGGAAAGGGGAAGGGTGAAATATAGGCAGCTTTACACCAACAAGAGTCTTGATGACTCTTGGTTTGGATATGCAGAGTTGTCGAATGGACAGCTAAAGCCGGTTCGTGATTTGTCACCGGACGAAGACCAGCATGAAAAATAAGGAGGCTAGCCTTAGGTGATTTAAAGTCATACTGGTACACCGAATCTTGTACTTATGACTTTGAGTTCTCCGGGCGGACCATCTCAGCACAAAGGAAGAGCTGGCGGACACACAAAGGGGAGATGCAACGCCTTATTAACGCCAGGAGACTGTAAGATACTGGCAAGATTCCAAGATACAAACAGTATTTCGATGATTTCCCTCTTCAACAGATGGACAACCTTTGGGATGATACTGCTGCGGTGGCCAATCTTCTGTTTGTCGTACAGACTTCGGAGAAAGTGTTGCAACGCTACATCCTCATGACCACCGACCCGGGCGACCTGGTCTTCGACCCCACCTGCGGCAGCGGCACCACGGCCTACGTGGCCGAGCAATGGGGCCGGCGCTGGATCACCTGCGACACCTCGTGCGTGGCGCTCACGCTCGCCCGCCAGCGCCTGATGACCGCCGTCTTCGACTACTACGAGCTGGCGCATCCTAAGGAGGGCGTTGGCTCCGCCTTCAAATACAAGACCGTGCCGCACGTCACGCTCAAGTCCATCGCCAACAACCCGGACATAGACGGCATCAACACCCGGTGGCAATCAAAACTCGAACCGATCCGAGAGCGGTTGAACAGGTTGCTCCAGAAGACCTGGCAAGACTGGGAAATTCCCCGTGAGCGAGAGGGGGGTTGGCAACAAGAAGCCAAGAAACTGCTTGCCGAGTGGTGGCAGCATCGCGGCAAGCGGCAGGAGGACATCGACGCCGCCATCGGCCGCCACGCGCCGCAGGAGACGCTCTACGACCAGCCGTTCGTGGACAACAAGAAGACGCGCGTCTCCGGCCCGTTCACGGTGGAGGCGGTGCCTGGGCCGGCGGTGAAGTCGGTGGAGGAATTGCCGGAGGGCGCGCCGCAAGCCGACGACGCCTCCATCGCCCGCTCCGGCGAGACCCTGCGCCAGGGCGAGTGGCGCGATGAACTGCTGCGCACCAGCATTCGCGGCAAGGCGGGGCAATACATTCGCTTCGCCCGGCTGGAGCCGTTGCCCGGCTGCCGCTGACTCCATGCCGACGGCGAGACTCGCCCCAGCGACGAGGGCGCGGACCGGGCCGGCCTACAGCCCCCAGCGCATCGTCGTCCCCTTCGGACCGGAACACGCGCCGCTGGAACAGCGCCAGGTGGAACACGCATGGGAAGAGGCACGCACGCTGGTGCCGAACCCGAAACTGCTCGTCTTTGCCGCCTTCCAGTTCGACCCGGAGGCGGCCAAGGACATTGACGAGATGAAACCGGAACTTGCCGGCATGCAGTTCCTGAAAGTCCAGATGAACGCGGACCTCTTGACCGACGACCTCAAGAAGAAACCCGCTAGCAACGAGTCCTTCTGGCTCATTGGTCAGCCGGACGTGCAGGTGGAGCGCATCACCAAGGGTGAGGACAAGGGCAAGTTCCGTGTCTCGGTGCACGGCTTCGGCTACTACAACACCAAGACCTGCGGCATCGAATTGGGCGGCGAAGAGAGAATCGCCGTCTGGATGCTCGACACCGACTACGACGGCCGCAGCCTCTACCCGCGCCAGGTCTTCTTCCCGATGGCCGGGGAGAACGAGGGCTGGGCGCGGCTGGCGAAGAACCTCAAGGCCGAGATCGACGGGGAGCGGATCGAGGTTTACCGGGGCACGGTGTCGCTGTCCTTCGCGCCGGGCGAGCACAGGCGCATCGCCGTCAAGATCGTGGACGACCGGGGGATCGAGAGCCTGAAGGTCATGACGCTGGACGAGGGGCGGTGACATGGACTATCTGCTGACCCAGCATGCCCGCGACGCACTGGGGAAGCGCAGCATCGCCATCGAGTTGGGTGGAGAGGGTGTTGGAGGGTCCGCAGTGGACGGAGCCGGACCCGGTGGACGCCGCGCTGGAACACCGCCTGGATGCCATTCCGGAGTTCGGCAACCGGGTATTGCGGGTTATCGTCAACATTGCCGCAACCCCGCCGCGAGTCATCACAGCCTATTTCGATCGCAGGAGGACCAAACCATGAAACTGAAAGTGGATGAGCAAGCGGATGCCCTGTACTTGACCCTGGGCGAAGGGCCGGCAAGCCGGACCGAGGAAGTCTCGCCCGGCATTATCGTGGATTACGACGACCAGGATCGCGTAGTGGGTATTGAAATGCTGTACCTGTCGAAGCGGGCACCTCAGACCGAGATTCGGCGGTTGTTGTTCGAGTCCGTCCCGGACGTTGCCTGAAACAGGAAGCGGCCGTCACGATGCCCCGCGCCATCATCGACCGCCTGACATCAACTCGCCCTACGAGGAGCCGCTGCCCGATCTGGTCCTCAACGCCTACTACCTGCTGGGCTACGACTGGGGCGAGGCAGGGCAGCTCACCCCGCCGGTGATGATCACCGTCTGCAATCGCACCGAGACCGCCGCGCGCGTGAAGCACGCCTTCGATTCACGACGCATCCACATTGAAGAGCTGTGCGACCCTGAGCGAATTCTGCACATCGACTCGAAGGTGCTGGACGAAGCAGAGGCGCAGGACGGGTTTTCAAAACTCACCACTTCTCAAAAGGCGGAACTGCTGCGTCAGACCGTGGACACGGTGGGCAAGGCCGGACAGCCCGGCGAGAAGATCCAGAAGGTCATCTCCGTCGGCATGCTGAGTGAGGCTGGGACGCGAAGACCGTGACGCACATCATGGGGCTGCGCGCCTTCACATCGCAGCTCTTGTGCGAGCAGGTGGTGGCGCGCGGCGGCGCACGTCCTATGAGGTGGACCCGAAGACGGGGCTGTTCGAGCCGGAGTACGTCAACATTTTCGGCGTGCCCTTCACCTTCCTGCCACATGAAGGGGGAGAAGACGGCCCGCCGCCGCCCCTACTGCCCAAAACCGCGGTCGAACCGGACCCGACCAAGGCGGAATTCGATATCCGCTGGCCGAATGTCGTGCGCATCGAGCGCGTGTTTCAACCCACGCTGAGGCTGGATTGGTCGAAGGCGCGTCCGCTGGAACTGGACGCGGCCCAGACCGCCCAGGTGGCGGAGCTGGCACCGATCCTCGAAGGCAAGCCCGATTTGACCATGATCAACCGCATCGAACTGGAGCGCCTGGCGCGTGAATTCCGCGCACAGCGCATTATCTTCGAGACCGCGCGGGACGTCTTCGACCAGATGAAACACACCTGGCAAGGAAGCTGCGAGGTCTTGCTGGCGCAGTTGGTGCAGATTGTCGGGGACTTCATCCATTCCGACCGGATCGCCATCTCGCCGCCCCTGTTCTACCAGGACGAGCTGCGCTGGCGCTTGATCATCACGCTCAACATGTCGCGGGTCGTCCAGCACGTCTGGGAGGCGGTGCGGCAGGAGAACACCGAGTGGCTTACCCCGGTCTTCGACCGCGATCACCCCACCCGATCAACGGGCGAGATGCGCCCCTGGTACACGGGCAAGCCTTGCGAACGCACGTGCAGATCGCACATCAACGTCTGCGTCTACGACAGCACGTGGGAGGCGTCGGACGCTTTCGTGCTTGACAACAGCGACGCAGTGACCGCCTGGGTCAAAAATGACCATCTCGGCTGTGAAGTACTCTACGTCTATCGCGGTGTCGTGCGGAAGTATCGGCCTGACTTCCTCGTTCGGCTGAAAAGCGGCGACATGCTGATTCTGGAAACGAAGGGGCAGGACACCGAACAGGACAGGGTCAAGCACTATTACCTGGACGAGTGGACCAAGGCTATCAACGCCCACGGCGCATTCGGCCGCTGGCGGTGGGCGGTGGCGCATCATCCCGGCGAGATTCGGGACATCCTGCTGCAAGGCCGGGAAGCGCGAGAGGGAGGCTAACCACGGCATGCAGCCGGCGGTTCGCTACACGGCCCGGGGCTGATGCTCGCCGTTCGGCGGTTTCAGCCTGTGGTGGATTCGGTTGTTGCCGATTGGGCGGGAAAGTGAAAGGATCTTGGCGCACCAACGGTGTTGCCGTTGGTACCGGCGGTGAGCTTTTTGGGTTCAGCCGCGGAGGCGCCAGAGGGAGAGCAGGCCGACGATCCCGAAGACGAGGTTGGGCAGCCAGGCGGCCACCAGGGGGGGCAGGACGCCGCCGCGCCCGAGCTGGAATCCCAAGACGAGGATCAGCCAGTACAGGAAGCCCGTGGGAATGCAGGCGCCCACCCACACCATGACCCCTGCCTTCCCGGTCCGCAGGCCGAAGCTCACGCCGATCAGGGCCATGATCAGGCTGGTCAGCGCGATGGCCGCCTTGGCGTAGAGATCCACCTGATATCGCGTCACGCTCACGCCGCTCCTGACCAGCCGTTGGATGTACTGGCGGAGCTGGGCGTAGCTCATCTCCTCGGGGGCCCGCGCTACCCGTGCGAAATCCTCGGTCCTCTCCTTCAGGGGAACGTCCATCTCCTCGAAGGGCTCGATCCGCACCGGGGCCTGGTCCAGCTCTAGCCGGTATCCCTCGCGGAGCGTCCACCCCTCCCCGCTCCAAACCGCCGCGCGCGCGTCCACCCGCCGCCGCAGGGCGAAGTCCGGCGCCAGCTCGAAGACGCTCATGCCCCGGATGAGGCCCGTCGCGGGCTCGATCAGAGAGATGTGGACGAAGCGGTTGCCCTGCGCCCGGTACCAGATGTCGCTGTCGCGGGTGATGCGGTGGGCGGGGAGGCGACGGACTTGCGTGCGCCAGATATTCAGGGCCCGCTCGCTCGTCCGGGGGGCCAGGTACTCGGCCGTCATCCAGGCGGCCAAACTGGCGGCCAGCCCAACGGCGATGCAGGGCAGGGCGACCCGCACGGTGCTGACGTGACCCATCTTCATGGCCAGCACCTCGTTGTGCCGGGCCAGGCCACCCAGGGTCAGCAGGCCCGCCAGCAGGACGGCGACGGGGAGGACTTGCAGGAAGAAGTTCGGGAGGCTGAAGAGGTAGTAGCGTACGATCAGGGCCGGCTCCACCCGGGCCTCCAGGAACTTCGAGAATTTCTCGAAAAGGTCCACGATCACGTAAAGGCCTACGAAGACCGCCAGGCCCAGGCAGAGGAGCTTCAAGCATTCGCGGGCAATATAGCGATCCAGGAGACGCATGGCCTCAGACTCCTTGCCCGCTCCGGCCGGGTACCCGCCCGGACCGGGCGATGGCCTGGCGAACCGTGGCGGGGTAGCAATGGGTCCGCAGGAGCAGGACCGCCCCTCCCAGCGCGATGAGGAGATTGGGAAGCCACATGGCCAGGGCCTCGGGAATGAGCCCGCGGTCTCCCAGACCCTCCCCGCTCACGATCAGCATGTAGTAGCCCAGCGCACAGCCCACGGAGATGGCCAGGCTGAGCCCCCGCCCCCCCTTCCGGAGCCGACTCCCCAGCGGGACTCCCACCACAGTGAACAACACGCACGAGAAGGGGATGGCCAGCTTCTTGTGGAACTCGACCAGCGGGGGATGATAGTTTCCCCCCTGCGCCCGCAGTTCCGCGGCCCGCTGGCGAAGCTCGGCCAGGGTGAGCTCCTTCTCACCCAGGGGGCGCTGGACGGGACTGGGTACGGTCCGGCCCGCGTCCAGCGTGAGGTTGTACTGGGCGAAGGTCAGCAGGCGGTACTGACCGGTGAGTTCCGCAGCCGACAGGTGGATGGATCCCCGGCTGAGGCTGAGCTCCATGCGCAGATTCTGGGGATCCGAGGTGAACTGGCCATTGCGGGCGACGATCACCCGACGCTCCCCGGGATCGCGATTGTCCACGAGGAAGATGCCTTCCAGCCTCGCGGTCTTCGGATCCAGCTTCTCGGCGTAGAGGATGAGACCCTCGAACTCGCTGTTGAAGATGCCCTCCTGCAGGCCCACCGCAACCTGGCGCCGCGCCATCTGGAAGACCAGGTTCGTGAAGGCGTGATAGCTGACGGGCAGGATCCAGGCGGTAATGACCAGCGTGAGGGCGGAGGTGACCAGCCCGAATCCCACGGTCGGCCGGGCCAGGCGGCTCAGGCTGACGCCGGCGCTCTGCAAGGCCAGGATCTCCCCGTCGCCGGCCAGGCGTGTGAACGTCGCCAGGGTCGCCAGGAGGGTCGCCATGGGGATCGTGACCACCAGCGAATACGGCAGGATGTACAGGAAGAGTTGCAGGACCGTGAGGATTCCGACCCCCTTGCTCACGATCAGCTCCACCAGGCGAAGCATCTTGTTTGTCAAGAGGACGAAGGTGAAGGCCATGAGGCCGAGGAGGAAGGCCACGGTCATCTCTTTGAGGATTCCGCGATCCGTCAGCGTCATGAACACCCTCGGTGGTAAGGGGCCGGGAGCCGGCGGATTTTACTCCACCTGGGGCCCTCCAACCAGCAGTTTTTCCCGTCCAGTCCTATGAGCGACACGCGAGGCGAGCGTCCTTCCCAGGCGTCCCACCCGGCCAGCCAGGATCCCGCAGGCTTGCGGCCTCTCGTGCCGCTGGCCGTGGCCTTCATGCTGGGGATCGGCCTCCAACACTGGCTGGAACTGGGGACCGTCGGGTGGACGGCGGCCCTGGGAATCGCCCTCGCCCTCGGAAGCGGGGTCTGGTGGCTAGGCGCGCGGCGCGCCATGTGGCCCGTCCTGATGGTGGGCTTCGTCTGTCTGGGTGGCCAGGCCATGGCCGCGGCCCTGTTCGGCGCGGCGCCCAATCACCTGAGCCGCCTTTCCGAATCATCCCTCCTGTCGCCCGTCCCGCTGGAGGGATGGGTCGTCGGCCCGCCGGACCCCCATCCGGCCGATGCACGAGACATGACCGACCCCGAGCGGACTCGGTTCATCCTGGAGGTGACGCGGCTCCGCCTGGGAGAGGCGTGGGTCGCGGTCCGCGGCCGCGCACGCCTCACCGTGCTGGGCCACGTCCCCGAGGTGGCCTACGGCGACGAAGTCCGCGGAATCTTCCGGGTGCGACACCCGCGACGGTTCGGAAATCCCGGGGCCTTCGACTACCCCGGCTACCTGGCCGCCCAGGGGATCTTCCTCGAAGGCTGGACGCAAGAGCCGCTGGAGCTGGTGCAGGCGGGACGGGGGTCCCCGGTCCTGGCAGCCATCTTCCGGGTGCGCGCGCTCCTCCTTCGGCGGCTGGATGCTGCGCTGCCGCCCAAGCAGGGAGCCCTCGTCAAGGCGATGGTCCTGGGGGATCGGTCCGGCCTCTCACCCGAGATGACCCAGGTGTTCCTCGACTCGGGAACGTACCACATTCTGGCAATCTCCGGCCTGAACGTGAGCCTGCTGGCCGGAACGCTGTTTGGTCTCTTCCGCCTCCTGCGCGCATCGCCCCGCCTTGCCGCCGTAGGGGCCGCGGTCCTGGTGACGCTGTATGCGGCCCTGGCGGGAGCCAGCGCCTCGGTGATCCGGGCCGCCGTGATGACGGATACCTATCTTCTCGCGGTGATCCTCGATCGTCGGGGCGACCTGTTGAACAGTCTGGCCCTCTCGGCCCTGGCGCTCCTGTGGTGGAATCCTCGCTTCCTCCTGGACGTCGGCTTCCAGCTCACCTTCCTCGCGACGCTGGGGATCCTCGTGATCCTGCCGCGCTGTGCGCAGGCATTCACGGCCGTTCCCCGGGTTCTTCGCTGGCCGGCCGAGTCGGTCGCCATCACCGTGGCGGCAACGGTCATGACCCTCCCCATTTTGGCCGCGTCTTTCAATCGGGTGGCGCCGGTGGGTATTCTGGCCAACCTCCCTATCGTTCCGCTGAGTGGGATGGTGACAGCGCTGGGCACGGCCGCCTGCGCCCTGCTCCTGGCGACACCGGGAGGACTCCCGTGGTTGAACCACGCCAACGCGTGGCTGGTGGACCTGCTCTTCGCGACCGCAGGGTGGTTCGCCGCCTGGCCATGGAGCACGGTGCGCGTGTACACGCCCACACCCGGGATGCTGGCCACCTACTATGCCGTCGGCGCCGCCTGCCTCCTCGCCGTTTCCCTGGATCCCGGGAGTCGCATGAGGGGGTCGGGGCGGGGATGGGCCACGGTCCCCCCGTGGGCTCGCTGGCTTGGGGCGATGGGCGCGTTCATGGGCGCCGTGGCGCTGGTCGTCCAGGTGGGCCTCCGGCTCTGGCCGGTTGCAGGTCCACCCACGGTACGGATCACGCTTCTGGATGTGGGGCAGGGTGAGGCGCTCTTTCTGGAATTGCCGGGTGGGCGCCGGATGCTGGTGGATGCCGGGGGCGTGCCGGGGGGCCGCTTTGATATCGGTGCCCGCGTGGTGGCACCCTTCCTCCTCCGCCAGTGGGTGGGGTCGCTGGACGTCCTGGTCCTAACGCACGCCCAGGCCGATCACATCGGTGGCGCGCCCGCCATCCTTCGCGGGTTTCCGGTCGGCGAGGTGTGGAGCGGCGACACCCCCTACCCATCGGTCACCTTCCTGTGGGTCCAGGAGTACCTTCGCCATCGCAGGATCCCGCATCGGATAGTGTCGGCGGATTCACCTCCGATCCGCTGGGGAGAGGCGACCCTCGAGGTTCTTCACCCGCCGTCGAGAAAACGAGACCCTGCGCGCGTCGTCCCCGTCGAGCGGGTGCGACCCAACGACGCCTCGCTGGTTGTCAGGCTGCGCCTCGGAAGCCAGGCAGCGCTCCTCGCCGGCGACGTGGAGCGGGAGGGCGAATCGGCCCTGCTCCGCCGCCCGGGGGGACTCCGGGCGACACTGCTGAAGGTGCCCCATCACGGATCGCGCACCTCCAGCTCCGAGGCCTTCCTCGCCGCGGTCCAACCCGGCGTGGCCGTAGTGTCTTCCGGCTACCGGAATCGTTTCAACCATCCCCATCCGGAGGTCGTGGAGCGCTACCGGGCCCTCGGCATTCGGCTCTACCGAACGGACCTTCACGGGGCCATCGGTGTGGAGATGAGGCCCGAGGGGACCCGGGTCTGGAGTCACCGGGGTCCATAGCTCATGGCTCATGGCTCATAGCTCATTGCTGATGGATGCGTGCCATGAGCCATCACTCATGAGCCATAGGTCATCGCCAGATCTCTTCGACGATCTTCCACCCGGCGGGGGTGCGCCGCAGCCGCCAGGTGACCTCGTTCCGGAAGATCTCCTTCCCTGCCTCCTTCCGGCCGCGCTCGACCTTGAAGAGGAGTTCGGTCGCGGCTTGGGCGACGGCCCGATCCCCCGTCAGCGTCAACTGAAAGTCCTTCACGTCCATCTCGACCTCTTTGGCGCTGCGGAGCACCTGGGTGTACACGGAACGCAGATCGGCCTTCGAGATGCTCGCTGGGGCTGTGGGACTCGCCACCCCCAGGTACTTCTGGAAGTTGCCGACGTAGACATCCTCGGCGTAGGGCTGCAGGATGAGATCCAACGACCTGATCTTGATGCCGTTCGGGATCTTCAAGAGCGTCGCGACCACCTGGGCCTCGTCCGGATTCTTGGGCGGGTAGCTCTCGAGACTCGGATGGGTGGCACAGCTCGAGAGGAGAACACTCAGCCCGAGCAGCCACGGGAGTTGGGGATGCCTCACGGTCTCCTCCTTTCGTCCCCGAGGTTCCGGTCAGCGTCCAAACAGCAGGCGGACCACGCAGCTCGGGCAGCGTTGCAGCAGCCGCACAAGTTCCGGATTCTTTCCGGGCTTTCCCGGCGCCATGAGGGGTAGCGTCTGGTACGGCGCCGGGATGGGGGTCCATTCGACACGGTGCTCCGGCACCGCGGGGCAATAGATCGTGTACAGTTTTGGCATGGATCCTCCTCGCGTCCCCTCATCCTTATACGCGAGTGGTGCCGAACTCGCAAGCCCAAGGATGGCAACTGGGCAACTTGGCAACCCCGCGGAACGCGGGGCAACGTGGGGTTCAGCGTTTCCCGAATGCCAGATTGCCTAGGTGCCAGGTCTTAGCGAAGGACGAGGGCGACGCCGCCCAGGGTGATGGCGGCACCCGCCAGCGCGTTCCAGGTCGGCGTCTCCTGCAGGAGAAGCCACGCCAGCGCAATCCCGCCCGTGACCTCCTGGGTGGTGATGAGGTTCGGGATGCTGGGATGGAGGCGACGCACGGCCGCATTGTACAGGGTGTGGCCGAGGGCGTGGGGCACCACTGCCAGGGCGAACACGGCGGCCAGCGCTTGGCCGCTGATCGGGCGGGCGAGGACTCCAAGGGCAAAGGGCGCGGTGGCGATGCCCGCGGTGAGGTACACCCAGCTCGCATACGACAGCAATGGGATGCGCGCCCGCTCTCGGCGGCCGAAGAGCGAGTAGACCGCAAAGGCCACGGCCGCACCCACGGCCAGGAGATCGCCGAATACCATTTCCGCCGTCAGACGGGGTTCGAAGCCGGCCAGGACCGCCATCCCGGTGAATCCCACTGCCATCCCCGCCGGCACGTGGCGTGGCAGCCGTTCGCGCAGGATCGCCCGGGAGAGGGCGGCGATGAAGAGTGGGGCAGTGTAGACGAGGGTCAGGGAGTGGGCCACGGTCGTGAAGGAGAGGGAGGCGATGAAGGTCAGGAAGTGCACGGCGGCGATCAGGCCGATGGGGAGAAGACGCCCGACGTCAGCCGCCGGCAATCGCAGGCGGGTGCCGGTCGCCCTCGCGGCCGCCGCTACGACGCCGCCACCCAGGAGCATGCGAAGGGATGTGATCTCGACCGGGGACAGATCCTGGGCCCAGCGGATCAGGATGGCGCCTGTGGAGAAGCAGCCGGCCGCCGCCACCGCCTGAAGGACGCCGATCCGCTCATCGCGTGTCATGCTTCTCCCTCTGCGCTCCTTGGCCTGCGGCACGCTAACACGCCCCGCTTGAGGGGACCAAGAATATTTCGAACCCCCCTAGGGTACCCGAATGGCGAATTTCGAATCGTCAAATCCGCAATCGGCAATCCTCAATGGAAGCTCAGGCAAAAATCGGGCAGGGGAAGGGGTTGACAATTTCGAAGGGCGCGTGCTAGAAGGGCTCGATGGTGACCGATCTGGCCCGCCACGTCTATACGGTCAGCGCCCTGACCGCCGAGGTCAAAGCCGTCCTGGAGGACGGCTTTTCTGCCGTGTGGGTGGAAGGGGAGCTCTCGAATTTCAAGCACCACACCTCCGGCCACATGTACTTCACCCTGAAGGACGCCGAGGCCCAGATCCGCGCCGTCATGTTTCGCGGGAACACCCGCCTGTTGAAGTTCCAGCCCAAGGACGGGCTGGCCGTGCTGGTGTTCGGAACGGTCACCGTTTACGAGCGGCGCGGCGAGTATCAGATCAATGTAGAGTTCATGGAGCCGAAGGGCATCGGCGCCCTCCAACTGGCCTACGAGCAGCTGAAGGCCAGGCTGGAGGCCGAGGGGCTGTTCGACCCGGCGCGGAAGCGTCGGCTGCCTCGCCTCCCGCGGAAGGTCGGCATCATCACCTCCCCCACGGGGGCGGTGATCCGGGACATGCTCACCATCATCGGGCGGCGCTTCCCCGGCCTGGCCATCCTGATCCATCCGGTACAGGTCCAGGGCGAGACGGCGGCGCCGGAGATCGCGGGGGCCCTAGCCCGCCTGGGACAGCGCGCCGACCTGGACGTTCTGATCGTGGCGCGCGGGGGCGGTTCCCTGGAGGACCTCTGGGCCTTCAACGAAGAGGTCGTGGCACGCGCCATCGCTGCGAGCCCCATCCCCGTGATCTCGGCCGTGGGCCACGAGACCGACGTCACCATTGCCGACTTCGTGGCGGACGTCCGGGCCCCGACCCCCTCGGCGGCGGCGGAACTGGTAGTGGCGCAGCGGGACGAGCTGCGCCTGCGGGTGGATGAGCTGGCGGCCCGCACCCTTGCGGCCATGCAAGGCGCCCTGGCCGTCCGGCGCGAGCGGGTGCAGATGCAAGGACGTCATCTCGCCGTGGTGAATCCCGTGGCCCACGTGCGCCGCCAGGCCGAGCGGCTGGGGGGACTCCGGCAGCGTCTCGTCGCCTGGTGGGGGATGGCGCGCATGCTCAAGCAAGAGCGGCTGAAGGTCCTGGCGGGAAAGCTGGAGTCGCTGAGCCCGCTGGCCATCCTGGCCCGGGGGTACAGCATCTGTTTCGCGGTCCCGAGCCGGCGGATCCTGAAAGCGGCCGGCGATGCGGCGGTAGGATCGCAGGTGGCGGTCCGGCTGCACCGTGGCGAGCTGCAATGCGTGGTGCGGGGTGTGGACCCGGGGTCCTAGGGCAACACCTGGGTGAGGGTGCGGAGTGGGCGAGCCGACCTTCGAAGAGGCCTTGAGCCAACTGGAGGCTCTGGTTGCCCGACTCGAGGCGGGCGACCTGCCCCTGGAGGAGGCGCTCCGCGCCTTTGAGGAGGGGGTGCGTCTCACGCGGCTGTGCGCGGCACGGCTGGAGGACGCCGAGCGGCGCGTCCAGCTGTTGACCCGCACGCCCGAGGGAGCGGAGCGGGAAGTTCCCTTCGATCTCGGCAACGAGGGGCAGGCCCATGGCTGAACTGGATCTTTCCACGATCATGGCGGAGCGCCGTCATCAGGTGGAGGGCGCCTTGGAGCGCTGGCTGCCGCAACCGGAGGATCGGCCGCCCAGGGTCCACGAGGCGATGCGGCACAGCGTCTTCGCCGGGGGCAAGCGGTTGCGGCCGCTCCTGGCGCTCCTGGCCTGCGAGGCCGTGGGCGGCGACACCGAGGACGCGATGCCCACGGCCGTGGCGCTCGAGATGATCCACACGTACTCGCTGATCCACGACGATCTTCCCGCCATGGACGATGACGATTACCGCCGCGGGCGGCCGACCTGCCACAAGGTCTATGGGGAGGCCATTGCCATCCTGGCCGGGGATGCGCTGCTCACCCACGCGTTCCTCGTGCTTGCCGACCCGGCGGCGGGCCGCGTTCCACCGGCTCGCCGACTCCAGATCATCGCGGAGATCGCCGAAGCGGCCGGCAGCCGCGGTATGGTGGGGGGACAGGCCATGGATATCCTGTCCGAGGGGCACGAGATCGATCACCCGACCCTCCTGTACCTGCATACCCACAAGACCGGCGCGCTGATCCGTGCCTCCGTCCGGGTGGGAGGGATCGCCGGCGGGGCGGATGGGGAAGCGCTGCAGGCCCTGACCCGGTACGGCGAGCGGATCGGCCTGGCCTTTCAGATCGTGGATGATATCCTGGACATCGAGGGGGCCACAGCCGAGATGGGGAAGACGACCGGGAGCGACCTGCGCCGCAAGAAGGCGACCTACCCGGCCCTCATGGGGCTGGAGGAATCCCGGCGACAGGCCGCATACCTCCTGCACGAGGCCAAGGAGGCACTGCGCCCCCTCGGTGAAAAGGGGGCGGTCCTGGCGGCGCTGGCGGATTTTATCGGCGCCCGCCGCCACTGATCCTGGAAAGGCCGCCGGGTTCACCCCGGCGGAGGATCAGCCCGCGGAGGCCCAAACCCCTGGGTTCATCCCAGGGGAATACGGGCCGGTGAGACCTCGGGAGTAGGAATGTGAAAGCGCAAATCCGCCCCCGCGCCGACCTGCTTCTGGTCGAGCGGGGGCTGTGCGCCAGTCGGCAGGAGGCTGCTCGGCTGATCCTGGCGGGCAAGGTCCGCTCCGGAGATCGTCGCATCGAGAAGCCGGGAACGTTGCTTCCGGCGGACGCCCCGCTGGCTGTCGCCGGCCCCTCCCATCCCTACGTCAGCCGGGGCGGGGTGAAGCTTCGCCATGCCCTGGAGGTCTTCCGGGTAGATCCCCGCGGCCGCATCTGCCTGGACGTGGGGGCGTCCACGGGCGGCTTCACGGATTGCCTCCTGCAGGCGGGGGCACGCCTGGTCTTCGCCGTGGATGTCGGCTACGGGCAACTGGCCGCCCGGTTGCGCCAGGATCCCCGGGTCCACGTCTTGGAGCGGACCAATGTCCGGTCGCTCGATCCGTCGCGGCTTCCCGCCCGCCCCGATCTCGCCACGATTGATGTCTCCTTCATCTCCCTGCGCCTGGTTCTGCCGTCCGTCGTTCGGTTGCTGGATCCCCCGAGAGAGATCGTGGCCCTGGTCAAGCCACAGTTCGAGGTGGGCAAGGGCCACGTGGGAAAGCGCGGCGTGGTCCGCGATGCCGCCTTGCACCGCGCCGTCCTGGAGCGTGTGGCCCGGACGGCGACGGCGCTCGGGCTGCACGTGGCCGGGATGGCGGCATCCCCACTCCTGGGGCCGATGGGGAACCGGGAGTTCCTGGTCCACATCCGGAGCGAGCCGACGGGAGCCGAGGTGGGGGCCATGATCGCTGACGCCACCGGTTCGGCCGCGGCCTAGGGGGCAGGATGCAGCGCATCGGGATCGCCGCGAAACCGAACAAGCCCGAGGCGGAGCCGATCCTTCGCAAGCTGGTTGCCTGGTTGCGGGAGCACGACCGGGAGATCATCCTGGACCAGGAGGCGGCGGGAACCTGCCCCGAGCTTGGCCCCGGCCGGCCCCGGGCGGAGGTGGCGGCCGCGGCGGACCTGGTCATCGTCCTGGGCGGGGACGGGACGCTGCTGTCGGTGGCCCGGCTGATGGGATCCCGGGAGGTGCCCATCCTGGGGGTCAACCTGGGCGGTCTCGGCTTCCTCACCGAGATCACCCTGGATGAGCTGTTCCCGACGCTGGAGACGGTGCTGCGGGACCAATACGACGTGAGCCGCCGCCTCACCTTGACCGCCCAGGTCCTGCGTGCGGGCGAGGTCGTCGCCAGCTTCGAGGCCCTCAACGACGCCGTGATCACCAAGACGGCCCTGTCGCGGATCGTGGACCTGGAGACCCACGTCAACGGAGAATATGTCACGACGTTCCGGGCCGACGGCCTGATCGTGTCCACGCCCACCGGGTCCACGGCCTATTGCCTCGCCGCCGGCGGACCGATCATCTACCCCACGCTGCCGGCCCTGGTCATCATACCGATCTGTCCCCACACCCTCACCAATCGGCCCCTGGTCGTCCCGGAGAGCGCCGTGGTGGAGATCATCCGGGGCTCGGCCGAGGAAGACGTCCACCTGACGGTGGATGGGCAGGTGGGCGTCGGCCTGCGGCACCGCGACGTGGTCGCGGTGCAGCGCTCGGCCCGCCACATCGCCCTCGTCAAGTCCCCCAAGTTAAACTACTTCGAGCTGCTCCGTACGAAGCTCAAATGGGGCGAGCGGTAGGCGCCGATCCGGCCGCCCGCTGCCGGCGCCCCCCCTGGCAGGATGCTCCGCGAGTTGACGATCCGAAATGTGGCCGTGATCGACGAGCTGACCGTCAGCTTCGTGCCGGGGCTGAACGTGCTGACGGGGGAGACGGGCGCCGGCAAGTCCATCCTGATCGATGCCCTCCAGCTCGTCCTGGGCGCGCGCGGGAGCGAGGAGCTGCTGCGGTCCGGCGCCGACGAAGCCGCCGTGGAGGCGGCGTTCGACGTTGGTCCAGCTTCCCGGGCCATGGAGCTTGTGGAAGGCGAAGGGATCCCGGCCGAGCCGGGGGAGTTTCTGGTCCTGCGCCGCCACCTCTTCCGGGACGGGCGGAGCAAGGCGTACGCCAACGGGCGGCTCACCTCGGCGGCGACGCTCCGGGCCCTGGCGGAGTGCCTGGTGGACATCCACGGGCAACAGCCGGCGCAGCCTCTGCTGGACCCGCGGCGTCACCGGGAGCTCCTGGACGCCTACGCCGGGGCCACCGAGGATGTGCGGGCCTACCGGGACCGCTATGCCCGGTGGCAGGCGCTGCGCCGCGAGCGGGAGGCGCTGCTCCAGGCGGACCGCGAGCGGGCGCAGCGACAGGATCTGCTGGCGTTCCAGCGGCGCGAGATCGAGGCGGCGCGCCTCACGGCGGGGGAAGAAGAGGCTCTGGCGGCCGAGCGTGCCATCCTGAGCAATCACGAGCGACTGTTTGCCGCCGTGACGCAGGCCTACGGGGCCCTGGAGGAGTCCGACGACGCGGTCCTGGAGCGCCTGGCAGCCGCGGCTGCCCGCATTCGCGAGGCGGCCGCCATCGACCCGCGGTTGCGGGAGGTTCTGGAGGCGCTGGAGACGGGCGCGGTGCACCTTCGGGAGGCCGCGCGGGGGTTGCGGGACTACCGAGGCCGGTTCGAGTTCGACCCCCAGCGTCTGGATGCCATCGAGGCGCGGCTGCACGAGATCGGCACGCTCACGCGGAAGTATGGGGGAGGCATCCCCGAAGTCCTCGAGCATCTGGCGCGCGTCACGAAAGACTTGGACGCCCTGGAGTGCTCGGAGGCGCGGCTCGCCGAGCTGGACCAGGCCTTGGCGGAGATCCAGCGGGAGATGGCGGGCCTCGCCGAGCGGCTGTCACAGGTGCGCCGCCGCGCCGCCCGGAAGTTGCAGGACGCCATCCTGGCCGAGATCCGGGAACTCGGAATGGTCCGGGCGACCTTCGAGGTGCGGGTGGCATCCGCGGCATCGGGAGACGCGGCCCTGGGTCCGCACGGGATGGATGAGGTGGAGTTCCTGATCTCCCCGAACCCGGGGGAGACCCTGAAGCCGCTCCACAAGATCGCCTCGGGCGGGGAGCTGTCTCGTGTCATGCTGGCCATCCGGGTGATCCTGGCGGCCGCGGACCAGACGGCCACGCTGATCTTCGACGAAGTGGATGCGGGCATCGGGGGCAGCATGGCCGAGACGGTGGGGCGAAAGCTGGTGGCGGCCTCTCGCCAGCATCAGGTGCTGTGCGTGACTCACTTGCCCCAGATCGCGAGCTTTGCCGATCACCACGTGGTGGTCTCCAAGCGGTCCCTGCGGGACCGGACCGAAACCACGGTCCAGGCGCTGGGGGGAGCCGATCGAGCCCAGGAAATCGCCCGCATGCTCGGGGGGCCCAGCCGATCGGCCACCCCGCTGCAGCATGCCAATGAATTGCTGGAGGCGGCAGGCCGTCTGAAGAAGCGGTTGAAGCCCGCGACCCCGCCCGGGTAACTGGAGCCAGGGGAGGAAACACCCGAAAAGGTGCAGGAGCAACCCAAAGGATGCATGCAGATTCGGAGGTCCCGAAAGGCTGGATGAATCGCCGCTCGAAAGATCTTCTAACTTCTTGAAAACGTTCATCTGAGAGTTGTGGGGAGATTGTCCATTCTGGCATATGTGTTGCTTATACTAGCTCGACTTTGCTTTTGGGGAATTCTTTAGGTCTGAAGGTTTCTAACGTCCATCCGGAAGGGGGTGAATCGCGTATGCGGAAATTTGCCACGTTGCTCCTGGCAGTTGTGGTCGCGGTGTCCTTTGCCGGCCTGTCCTTCGCGGGGGAGCCCGCGAAGCCAGCGGAGAAGAAGCTCGAGGAGAAGAAGGCCGCCCCCGCCCCGGCGGCTCCGGCGGCCCCAGAGAAGGCGAAGGAAGACAAGAAGAAGCCGCCCGCCAAGAAGCCGCCCGCTAAGAAGCCGCCGGCCAAGAAGGAGCCCGCTAAGAAGCCCGAGGCCAAGAAGGCAGAAGCCAAGCCAGAGGCAAAGAAGGAAGAGAAGAAGCCCGAAAAGAAGTAGTCCGCCTTCCGACAGCATCCCATCACAAGACGAGGGCATCCCGCGCGGGCGAGATGCCCTCGATCTTTTTCTTGACTTCTTCGGAGGGTTCGAATAGAAATTGCATCACCCCGGACAAAGGGAAGTGCGCCCGAGCATTGCCGGGGAAGAGGAGGACCATCCCGGACAACTGAATAGACGAGGCCGAGTGGTCCCGCGCGGCGGGACCCCGAGGGAAAATGGTGATCTCTCCGCCTCACGCGCCGGCGTGACGGAGGGAGATTCCATTGCTGCCCCGCAACTGTGAGCGGCGTTGAAATCTGCAGGAGGCCACTGTCACGCCACAGGCGTGATGGGAAGGCGCAGAGAGTAAGCCGAGCCGCGAGCCAGGACACCTGCTCGGTCTTTCGGGTGTCGCGATCCTTCCGCGGGGAGGGGCGGCCCAGCATCTGACGGTCCCTCGTCATATCCTCTGGACAGTTGGATTCGGGAGCCCCGACCCGCCGTTGGCGGATCGGGGCTTTTTGCTTGTCGGGTTGGGCAGGAGGTCTCCGAGTGGTGTGGCGGTGGATCCCGGGATTGGGTCTTTGCCTCTGCCTGGGAGTGGCATCCGCCCGGGCGGCCACGATCCCCGACATGCTGGGCCGGCCCGTCACGATCCCGGATGGATCCCTGCGACTCGTGTCGTTGTCGCCGAGCCTGACGGAGATTGTCTATTCCCTGGGGCGGGAGGACTGGCTGGTGGGCGTGACGGATTTCTGCGATTACCCGCCGGCCGCCCGGGCGAAGCCCCGGGTGGGGGGGACGATGACGCCCGACCTGGAGCGGATGCTTCAGGTCCGGCCGAGCCTGGTCCTGGCCACGGCCGAGGGGAATCCCCGCGACCTGGTTGGCCATCTCACCCGGGTCGGTGTCCCCGTCTTCGCGGTGAAGCCGGAAGGGTACGCCGGCATCCTGGACTCCATCCGCGTGCTGGGCCGCGCGCTCCAGGCCCAAGCCGCAGCGGCGGCTCTGGTGCGGGCCATGGACGCGCAGGAGGCCCGCATCCGCCGGGCCGTGGCCGGTCGGCCGCGGCCACGCGTGCTCTATCTGGTGTGGAGCGATCCGTGGATCGCGGCCGGCCCCGCCTCGTTCATCCACGACCTGCTCCGGATCGCGGGCGGGGAAAACGTGGTGCAGGCACGATCGGTTCCGTACCCGCGGGTGAGCCTGGAGGAGGTCATCGCGCGGGCGCCGGAGGTGGTCCTGGTGGCCAGCCACCTCGACACGATGGTTCGGCCCTCGACAATTGTCCGCGACGGCCTCTGGCAGGGTGTCCCAGCGGTCCGATCCAACCGCGTCGTCCCCGTTCCGGGAGACACCATCCACCGGTTCGGTCCCCGCGTGGTGGAGGGGCTCGAGCACCTTGCCCGGGCCATCCATCCCGGGGCCTTCGGTCTGGCCGAGGCCGTTGGTCAGGCGGCGATGCGATGAAGGGGCGGTCACCGTCTTTCGGGGGCCACCTTCGACGGCCCGTCGCCCTCCTGTGGATGGCGGCGGCCCTCCTGGTGGGCGTGCTGCTCTCGGTGATGGTGGGAAGCGTGGACATCGATCCGCGTGAGGTGGCTCGGGCCCTCCTGGGGATCCGGGCGGTGCCCGACGATCCTGCGGTCACGATCGTTCGGCAGATCCGCCTGCCGCGGGCCATCCTGGCGGGGATGGTGGGAGCCTGCCTGGCCCTCGCCGGTCTCGGGTTCCAGGCCATCTCCCGCAACCCCCTAGCCGACCCCGCGGTACTCGGGGTGTCGAGCGGTGCCTCCTTCGGCGTCCTGATCGCCATGCTCCTGGGCCTCACGGGACCCTTCGCCAATCCGGTCGTGGTCACGCTCTTCGCCTTCGCGGGGGCCCTCCTGGCCGCGGTCAGCGTGTACGCCATCGCCCAGGTGGACGGCCGGCTGCCCGCCACCACGCTCCTGCTGTCGGGAGTGATCATCGGACTGTTCTTCACCTCGTGCGTGATGCTCTTCACGACGCTCCTCGCCTCGGCCGAGCTGCAGGGGGTTGTCCTGTGGCTCATGGGCAGCCTGGGTCCCACCGGCGGTCGGACCCTGGCCGTCCTGGGCCTGGTCCTGGCCATCGGGTTCGGCGTCCTGTCCCGCCAGGCGGCCCGGTTGAACCTCTTGGCGCTGGGAGAGGAGCAGGCGCTCCAGCTCGGCGTCGAGGCGGAGCGGGTGAAGCGGGTCGTCTTCGTGGCCGCCTCATTGATCACCGGCGCGGCGATCTCGGTGGCGGGTTCCATCGGGTTCGTGGGCCTCATCGTCCCCCACGCGGCCCGGCTGCTGCTGGGTCCCGACCACCGGGGGCTGGTGCCGGCGGCCGGACTCCTGGGAGGGGCGTTCCTGATCCTGGCAGACCTCGTGGCGCGCACCGTCGCGGCGCCCACAGAGCTTCCGGTGGGGGTGATCACGTCGTTCTGCGGGGCGCCGCTCTTCATCTACCTGTTGCGGAGCCGGCGGGGAGGGGAGGCGTCGTGAGATCAGTGGAGGTCCAGGGCGTCACCTTCCGGTACCGGACCGGACAGGGCGTGGAGGATGTGACCTTCCGGGTGTCGCCGGGGGAGCTCCTGGGGGTCGTGGGGCCCAACAGCGCCGGCAAGAGCACGCTCTTGCGCCTCTTGAGCAAGGTGGTCACACCGGAGCGGGGTCGCATCCTGATCGAGGGGCGGGAGATCGCCGCACTCTCCCGCCTGGCCCTGGCCCGGCGGGTGGCGGTGGTCCCACAGGAATTCCACGTGGCCTTCCCCTTCCGGGTGGTCGAGGTCGTGATGATGGGCCGCTACCCGCACGGTGCCGGCGGCGGGTGGGGAAGCGCGCGGGATCACGCCGTGGCCCGCGCCGTCATGGAGGCCACGGGGATCCTGGATCTCGCGACGCGCCGCATGGATGAGCTGTCAGGGGGGGAGCGGCAGCTCGTCTCCATCGCGCGCGCCTTGGCCCAGGAGCCGGCCATCCTGCTGCTGGATGAACCGACCGCCCACCTGGACCTCCGGCACGCGCGGCGCGTCCTGGAGATCCTCCTCGACCGCCATGGGAGTCGGATGGGGACCAGGATCCTGGTCTCCCACGATCTGAACCTGGCGGCCGAGCACTGCGATCGGCTGCTGCTCCTGGCCCGGGGGCGGATCGCGGCGCTCGGCCGGCCCGAGGAGGTGATGACGACAGCGCACTTGGAGGCAGCCTACGGCTGCCCCGTGGAGGTGGAGCGGCACCCGGTCTCTGGCCGCCCGCGCGTCCAGGGCAGCCTCACCCGACACGGAGCACCACCCAACACGGTCTCGCAGCACTCCCCGGATGCAAGGGAAGCTGGTAGTCCGAATGGGCAACTAGGCAACTAGGCAATTTGGCAACCAGGGAAAGCTCAGTTCTTCCCAGTTGCCCAAGTGCCAAATTGCCCAATTGCCCTCGTCAAGGACGATGCCAGCACGGTCCCGCCACTGTAAGTGGGGAGCGATCCCGCACGATGCCACTGTCCTCAGACGAGGGCAACTTGGCAATCGGGCGATTGGGCAACTGGGAAGAACGCTGAATCTTCCCGATTGCCGGATTGCCAGATTGCCTGATTGCCGAAGTCGGGATGGGAAGGCGCGGGGGAGCCACGATCCACGAGTCAGGAGACCTATCCGGGGGACGGCCTCACCACTTCGCGGAAAGGAGGGTGACCCATGTCCCGGAGAGTGATTCGAGCTGTTCAGGCCCTCGTCCTTTCGGTGGTCGCGATCGGCGGACCGGCACCGGCCCAGGGACCTCCCGCCGCGGAACCCGAACTCCGGGTGGAGGAGGTGGTGGTCACCGCCACCCGGCTGGCCGACAGTATTCAAGAGCTACGCCGCGTCCCCGGCCAGGTGTACGTGGTCACGGCCGAGGAGATCCGGCGGGAAAAGCCCCGGAATGTGCCAGAGGCCATCGGCAGGGTTCCCGGCATCGTCTTTTACGATCAGGTCGGCAGTCCCTTCCAGCCGACCGTGGACCTCCGGGGATTCAATGCGCAGCCGAATACCGGCATCGCGGTCTTTGTGGACGGGGTGCGGGTGAACGAGCCCGACTCCAACGGGGTCAACTGGGACCTGATCCCCATCCAGGATGTGGAACGCATCGAGGTCCTGCCGGGCGCGACGGCGGTCTTCGGGCAGAACGCCATCGGCGGCGTCATCAACATCGTGACCCGGCGCGGTGGGCGGGCACCCCAGACCACGCTGGAAGCTGCTGGCGGCAGTTTCAACCATTACTGGGTCTCGGCCAACACCAGCGGTCCCGTCGGGGACTTCGACTACTATGGCAGCTTCAAGCTGGACCGGGAGAGCGGGTTCCGGGATGACTCGGACGGTCGGGTCACACAGGCGACCGGCCGAGTTGGATACCGCCCCTGGGGGGCGACCGACCTGAGCCTCTCCTACAGTTACGTGAACGATCGCCTGGAGCAGGCGGGTAGCCTGCCGCTGTCGGTCCTGGTGCAGAACCGGAAGGCGAACATCAGCCCGGTGGATTTCTACGCCAACGAGCTCTCCACCGTCACGTTTCAAGGGAGGCAGAAGTTGCCGTGGGGGTTTTCCCTGTCGGGCAACGCCTTCTACCGCCAGACCTCCCGGGAACTGCAGACCGTCGGCCTGACCAGCGTGGCGCGCGCCATCACGGACACCGACGGGACCGGGGGGGCGCTGCAACTCTCGCATGAGGCCAAGGTGTGGGATCGGCCGAATCGCTTCGTGATCGGTGGGGAGATCCAGGCGAGCGAGGTCGATTCCGGCACCACCGGCTCCTTCCTGGGGTTCCCGTTCACCAGCCAGAGCCTGATCGACCAGGATGTCTATGGGTTCTACGCCCAGGATACCTTCGATCTCTTCCCGGAGCTGACGCTGACGGCCGCGGTGAGACACGATTCGACCCGGCTCGATTTCGTGGACGAGATCACCCCGGCCAATAGTGGGTCGAAAAGCTTCAACCGCTGGACGCCCCGGGCAGGGCTGACCTACACGCCGCTCTCGGTGCTCACAGTGTACTTCAATTACGGCGAAGGGTTCCGGGTCCCCACGACGGATGAGCTGTTCGCCTTCGGGGTCGGGTCCTCCAACCCGGACCTGCGACCGGTCAAGAGCCGGACCTACGAGGTGGGTCTCCGCGCCCGCCCGCTCCAGTGGCTGGAGACGACGCTGGCGTTCTTCCTCGCCGACGTCCAGGACGAGATCGTCTTCGACCCCTTGGTCCCGCCGTTCGGGCGAAACGTGAACGCCCCGGAAAGCCGGCGCCAGGGGGTGGAGGCGGGTGTCAAGCTCCGGCCTCACGAGACGGTGGACGTCCTTTTGAACTACACCTTCACCGACGCGCGGTTCACCACCCAGGCCAGCCTGTCCACGGGTCTGGTCGAGGACGGAGACAGGGTTCCCCTGGTTCCCAGGCACCGGGCGAACGGCAGCGTCACCTACCGACCCCTGCCGGGACTGGAGCTGAGCCTGACCGGACAGTACGTCAGCTCCCAGGTCCTTCTGAACGACGAGCCCAACCAGAATGTGTTCCGCATCCAGGATTACTTTGTCCTGAACGCTCGGGCGTCGTACACGTGGAAGCATGTCACCTGGTTCATTCAGGGAAATAACCTGACGGATGCAGACTACGAGACCTTCGGCATCCTGAACGTCGGCCAGGTCTTCCTGATGCCGGCCGCGGGGATCAATGTTCTGGGGGGCCTGACGATTCGATTCGAGAATTACTACTGAGGCAACGGCACGCAGCCTTCAGTCCCGCCGTGGCGGGACCGAAGGCTGACAGCGATTGGGGCGTGCGCGGTGGGACGACGGCAGACACGAAGAGGTCGAGGTGGGCGGTGGTCCGGCTGGCTGACCACCTCGGGGCTGCTTCACCTTGCGCTTCTTGGCACGCTGGTTTCATTCCCACTGGTCGGGCCGGCCCCGGTGGGGAAAGTGCCTGCGAGCCTGCGGGTGAGGCTGCTGTCGGAGACCCAGCCGCGGCCGTTTTACTTCTCGCGTGGCGATCCCATTCCCTCCGCGCCCGCACCGTCTCCACCCATGCGAAATCGCCGATTCGTCCCGCCGGGATCTCGGGCGCTCCCGCCGCTAAACGAGGACAGTCCTGCGGATGCCAGCTCGCGAGGGGAATCCGGTTCGTCGGCCGATCCCCCCGGCACCTCCGCTTCTTCGATGAAACCCGTCCCGGGGGCGAGTCCCGGCCAGACTCCAAGGCCGCCGGATGGCCTTGCCGGTGAGGGACCCGTTCAGTCCGCCTTTCCGAGGAGGGGAACCCTTGAGGTCCCGGTCGAGTCCGAGCCGGTTCCGCCAGCGTTGCCAGGGGAGGGGAGAAGCCAAGGCATCCTGTTCCTGCAAGAAGGGGGGAGCAGCGGAACGGGTCGGTCCGGACGCGGGGCCGCCGACCATGGAAGCGGCAGCGGAGGCGGCGGGGACGGCGTCGCTGGAGGCACCGACCTGGGCAAGGGTGTGGCGGGTCACACCAGCGGTTCCCTGGGCGGACGCGCGGGAGCGGGCGTGGGTTCACGTGGCGGAGGAATGGGACAGGGCGGAGGGACCGGCGCGGCCGCCCTGCTGCAGGGGATCCGGCGCCGGATTGAGCAAGCCATGGCCTATCCCGAGCCCGCACGCCGCCATGGCATCCAGGGGACGGTGGATCTCCGCTTCCGGATCGCGGCCGACGGAGCGGTCGAGGCCGTTGAAATCCTTCGCTCCTCCGGATCCCGCATCCTGGACGAGGCGTCGGAGCAAACCATCCGGCGCGCCGCCCCGTATCCTCCCGTGTCCGGGTGGATCCGCCTACCCCTCTCCTACCGCCTCGACCGGTAGCCCCACCGTCCGTTCTTCTCCTGGATCGCAAATAATCTCTCGCGCGCTATGATCCCTCGGTAATCGTACCGATGGACAATCGGGCGCACCTACCCTGAGGGTGCCCGGTACCCGGCAACTTGGCAATCTGGAATGCTCAGAACGGCAGTTCCCGATTGCCAGATTGCCGGATCGCCTGATTGCCAGGTGAGGTCAGGGCCAGAGATCGGTGCTGAGATATTTCAGACCGGAGTCGCAGATGGTGATGGCGACGGTCTTGCCCGTGAAGGGGCCGCGGAGCAGCTGCAGGGCGGCGGCCAGGTTCGCGCCCGAGGAGAAGCCGGCGAAGATGCCCTCTTCTCTTGCCAGTCGGCGGGCGGCGTGAATCGCCTCCTCGTCAGAGACCTGGAGGTAGCCATCAATGTATTCCGGTCGGAGGAAGGCAAGATCCCGCATGGCATAACCGCCGCCCTGGATGCGATGGCCGGGATGGGTGAGGGGCTCCCCGGCGAGGACGGCGGCGCCCCGGGGCTCGACGATGAAACAGCGGATGGTCGGATCGTGCTCCTTGAAGGCGGCGGCGCAGCCCGCGAAGGTGCCCCCTGTTCCGACGAAATCGCAGAAGGCCTGAAGATCTCCCTTGGACTGGCGCAGGATCTCGGGTCCGGTATGCAGGTAATGGGCCCGGAAATTTCCCTGCAACCGAAACTGGTCGGCGCGGAAGGCCTGTCGCTTCACGACGATGCGTTGCGTTTCCTCCTCCACACGCTGGAGGTCCTCGCCACTGACCTGTCCGGGTTTGGACCCCGGGCATTGATCTACGAGGATAACCTCCGCACCCAGGGCGGACATCATGCGCGCCCGTTCGGATGAGTTGCCTTTCGACATGACGGCCACGAAGGGGTAGCCCTTGATCCCGCACACGATCGCCAGGCCCGTGCCGGTATTCCCGCTGGTCAGCTCCACCACGGTTTGCCCGGGCTTCAGGAATCCTTCAGCCTCGGCGTCCTCGATGATCTGGAGGGCAATGCGGTCCTTCTTGGAGAAGCCGGGATTCAGCATCTCCAGCTTGGCCAGGATCCGCCCATCCAGATCCCGCGTGATGCGGCCCAGCTCGACCAGGGGCGTCTCCCCGATCGCCTCGAGCGTCGAATCCAAGACGTGATCGCTTCTGGGCATGCTTTCTCTCATCAACCAACCGCCATCCTTCCGCTGGGAGTCGGGAGGCGTGGCCGGTGGTTCCTTTCTATCAGAGGGAAAGATGAGATGCAAGGATGGCAAATCTCCTTGTTCCACGGGAGGTGCTTGCCTATAATGCACGATATTCCTTTGGGGCGGGTTGTCGTGACCAGCCACTCCATCCTGAACAAGACCTTCGGCCTCTCAGTTCTCCTACACGGGGCACTGCTGGCCCTTCTCGTCCTCGTGGGGACCCGGGGACCGATCTCCACCGATTCCCCGCTTCGCGTGCGCATCCTGGAGCCGCCAGCGCCGGCGGCGGGACCGGCGCCGCAGGCCGGCCCCAGGGTTGCCACACCGCCGCCGGGCCGTTTTTCGAGCGAACCTTCGATCCGGAAGGAGCGGGTGACCGGGGCGCTCGTGAGCCCAGGGCCGGGCACCCCATGGGTCGCCGAGGGCCAGGAGCCGGCGGGACAGCGCCGAGCGCCGAGCGGAGAGCCTGCGACGAGCTCGGTCGAGTCCAGCAGAGACTCGCAGGACAGCGGGCAGCGGGCCATCCAGGGGGTACCCGGCAGGGGGCAGGGGGAAACGGGGGAACAGGTGGCTGCACGCCCGGCACCTGAGCCGATCCACCCCCCCACGCAGCGATTGCCCGAGCCTTCCCGCGACGTGCCTCCCGTCACGGCACCCGAGCGGGGCGGCTTGATGCTGGGCGGCCCCCTGCCAGGCATCTCCACACTCCCGCAGGGGACATCCGCAAGGCCCACCCAGAAGGTTCCCGGCGGGACCCGGCCGTCCCTCCGGGACCAGATCGCCAGCCTGGGCTCCGGCCTGTCCGGGGACACCGGCGAACTCGCGAAGCAGACCTTGGCCCTGGACAGCCGGGATCCCGTGTACCTGCCCTATCTCGCCCGTCTGAAGCGGCGCATCCAGAATGAGTGGGTGTATCCCGAGGAAGCCTGGAGCCGTGGTGTGAGCGGAGAACTCTTGCTAGTTTTCACCCTGAACCGGAACGGCAGCCTGACGAATGTGCGTCTGGTGCACAGCTCCGGCTTTCCCATTCTGGATCAGGAGGCCCTCCGCGCGGTCAAGCAGGCCGCGCCGTACGATCCGTTCCCGCCCCAGATGGGTGAGGAGCCCTGGAATATCAGCGCCTCGTTCCATTACTACCTGCCGCATCGATTCCGAAGGAACTGATCCTGCCATGCCCCGCTTTCTTCTGGAGCGCGCCGGGTTGCTCTCCTCGGCGCTGTGGCGTCGCCTCGCAGGGCGTCGTCCGGCCCGACGGAGGGCCGGGCAGTCGCGTCATTTTCCGGGGCTGGACCGCGACGTGTGGATCTGCCGGGACGAGTGCGGCGTCCCGCAGGTGTATGCCGAGAGCCTCGGCGACTTGGCCTTCGGCCTGGGCGTCGCGATGGCACAGGACCGGCTCTGGCAGATGGAGATGCTGCGCCGGCTGGCGGGCGGACGGCTGGCGGAACTCTTGGGGGACCGCCGCCTCGCAGGAGCGAGCCTCCATCTGCCCGGGCCGACTGTCTTGGCGGTGGACCAGCTTTACCGGAGCCTGCGGATGTACCCCGTGGCCCGGGAGGAGCGTTCCCTGGTGGGCCGGGATGGGGAGACCGCGATCAGCCGTTTCGCGGCCGGGGTGAATGCCTGGGTCGCGGGGTGTCATTCGCGCGACCTTCCCCCTGAATTCCTGCTCGCGGGGTTTCGCCCCGAGCCCTGGATCCCCGAGGATTCCATCGCCGTCGGCAAGCTGATCGGCTGGCTGCTCTCCCTCGGATTCGCGGTCAAACCCGTCCTGGCCTCCCTCGGCATGCATCCCCGCCTCCGGCCGATCCTTCCCCCCGATCTTGCCCAGGGGGTGTGCATACTCGGAAATGGCCTGCCTCCGGCTGCGGCGAGCGCCGATCTCCTGGCTCGCCAGGCCCTGGGCCTGACGGGACCCGGCGTGGGAAGCAACAGCTGGGTGGTGAGTGGAGAACGGACGGCGTCGGGCAAGCCCCTCCTCTGCAACGACCCCCATCTCGCCTTCGGCCTCCCGGCCTTCTGGTATCCCGTCGCGCTGCACGCTCCCGCCCACCGGGTGATTGGCGTGACCATCCCGGGGATCCCGGCGGTCCTCATCGGGCGGAATGAACACGTGGCCTGGGGCCTCACCGCCGCGATGGCGGACGATGGAGACTATTACCGGGAGACGCTGGACGAGACCGGCACCCGGTATCTTCGCAACGGGACGTGGCATCCGGTGGAGACGGAGGAAGAGGCGTTCCGTATCCACGGCCGATCAGAGCCAACACGCCGCACCCTTCGCTACGTCCGGCACGAGGGGGTGCTGTGCCCCCTCTTTCCGTCGGAAGCGGATGGACCGCCTACCTCGTTCCGCTGGGTCGGGCTGGAGCCGTGGCGAGGCCTGGAGGCTATTCTGGGATTGAACCGGGCCGGGAGCGTCTCCGAGGTCGAGGCGGCCCTGCAACACTTCGCGCTGCCCGCCCAAAACGTCGTGGTCGCCGACCGACAGGGGACCATCGCCTACTTCTGCGCCGGAAAATTCCCGCGGCGGCCCTGGGCGGGGACCGAACCCGGGATCCTGGAGGGGGCGTCACCCGCCCACGCCTGGCACGGGTACCTCACGTGGGCGGAGCTCCCCAAGGTGATCGATCCCCCGAAGGGATTCCTGGTCACAGCGAACAATCGCGTGGCGCCGGACCTGCCGCCGACAATTGCCTGCGGGTTCTGGGAGCCCGCCTACCGCGCCACGCGGATCGCCGCCCTGCTGGACCGGTGCCCGAGGGCACGCGTGGACGACATGGCCCGGATCCAGACCGATGTCCTCTCGGTCCAGGCCGCGGGCATCCTGGCCCACCTCGTGCGGCCGCAGGCGGCGCAACTGGAGGATTCCCGTGCCCGGCAGGCGGCCGCCCTGCTCCTCGCCTGGGATTGTACCATGCTGGCGGACAGCGCCCCCGCCGCCCTCTACCACCTCTTCTACCAGGAACTCCTGCACGGCTGCTTCCGACCCGTCATGGAGGAGGAGGTCCCGGGCCTCTTCACCAGGTATTTCTCGTTGCTGCATGTGGCGGTGCCCGCCGCCGATGGCGCCCTGCTGCGGGGCGACGGCGCATGGTATCCGGCGGGCTTGGGTGCCACGGTCGAGCGGTGCCTCGTGGGGGCGTGGGAGCAGGCGACGGCCCGGCTCGGTTCCGTTCCTGCGACGTGGCGGTGGGGGAGGCTGCACACCCTCACGCTCTGGCACAGCCTCGGCCGAGGCCAGCGCTGGATCTCCCGCGCGCTGGCCTGGCTCCTGGACATCAATCGGGGCCCGTATCCGCGACCCGGCGATGGGATGACGGTGAATCTGGCGGCGTTTCCCCTGACCGCGCCCTTCGAGGTCGCGGTGGGGCCGAGCTACCGGCAGATCGTGGATCTGGGATCGCCCGACGAGTCTGGGTGGATCATCGCCGGTGGGACATCGGGGGACCCCCGATCTCCCCACTATGCCGACCAGGTGGAGGCCTGGCTTTCGGGGGCGTACCGACCCATGCGGTTCCGGGCCCGCGCCGAGGCCGGCGACGGGAGCACGCTGCAACTGCGGCCTGGCCCCTGAGGGAATTGTTTTCCCCGATTTTGCGTGTTATAACCAGCCACACCAGTGCGGGACATGAAAGGAGCCCCATGTGCCCCGATTGGGAGAGGCTGGCCGTGGAGCGATCCCAGCTCCGGTTGCGCGTGCATCGCGGCTGGGTCGTCCTGGCGGCGTCGTTTCTTACCCTCGGGACGATGTACGGGGTGACCTACGCCTTCCCGGTCTTCTTCGTCGCCCTGGTCGGGGCCTTCGGATGGAGTCGGGCCAGCACCGCGTCGGTCTTCTCCGTGAACATGCTGGTGGCGGGCCTGAGCGCGCCGCTGGTCGGACATCTCGTGGACCGGAACGGCCCGCGTCGCATCCTGCCGTGGGGCGCCGTCCTCCTTGGAACGGGGCTCGTGCTCTGCGCCGCGATCCAGCAGTTGTGGCACCTCTGGATCGCCTTTGGCCTGGTGGCGGCTCTGGGGGGAAGCATCCTGGGTCCGGTCGCCCACACCGCCCTCCTGTCGAACTGGTTCGTGCGGTCGCGCGGCTCGGCGATCGGCATCGCTTTTGCCGGGATGGGGACGGGACTCTTCGTCTTCTCCCCCCTGGCTCAAGTTGCCATCGACCGCGTGGGTTGGCGCGGGACCTTCGCCCTGACGGGCCTTCTGAGCATGCTCGTGCTCCTGCCCCTCATCAGCCTGTGCCAGCGCGATCGGCCCGAGGAGCTTGGCCTGGCGCCCGACGGCCGCTGGGAGCGGGTGCGCCCCTCGGCGACGACGCCTCCGTCCTCGGTCGACACGCCGGAAGGGGTGAGCCTCCCGGCCGCCCTACGCTCGGCGCGGTTCTGGGGATTCGTATTCTGTTTTTTCTTCACGCCGGTGAGCATGTTCGCCGTCACGACCCATCAGGTCGCCCACGTCGTGGATCTGGGGTTTCCCACGATGACGGCGGTGAATGTTCTGGGGGCCGTCGGCCTGCTGAGCTCGGTGGGCCGGGTGCTGTTCGGGGTCCTCTCGGACCGGATCGGACCGCTGGGTGCCGCCTCGGCAAGTTACGTGTCCTCGGGTCTGGGGATCCTCATCCTCCTCCAGCTCGCGCCGGGCTGGCCGGTGGGCTGGCTGTACCTCTACGCGCTCCTCTTCGGGATCGCCTTCGGCGCCCGGGGACCCATCGTCTCCGCCATGACGGCCGATGCGTTCCGGGGCCGGCACTACGGGACGATCTTCGGCCTCATCCACCTGAGCAACGGGGTCGGGGCGGCCCTGGGCCCATGGATGGGCGGAGCCCTGTACGACGCTACAGGAAGTTATGGACTGGCCTTTGGCGTGGCCCTTGTCGCCGTGGGATTTGCCTGCCTGTCGCTTTGGGTGGCAGGTGGATGGCAGCTCACGACCCCCACCCCCACCCTCCCCCGGGTACCCCCTGGGTGTGGGGGAGGGACAGGGAGGGGATTGAGAATCAGTGGGTAGGTAGGGATGCGTAGTTGGGGAAGCATACGAGAGCCCTGGCCGTTCGTCCTGGGGCGGGAGCTTGACGGCATCTTTGCCATCGAAGACTGGCAGGCATTTGACGGCATGGTGCGGTTCCGCGGCCGCTTGCTCGTCTCACCGGAGGCCGCGATGTCGGTCCTGGCTCCGCGGATCGAGCCGTACGGGTATGTCCCCATGATTCGAAGCCCCGAGGAGATTGCCATGCTCCGGCTGAAGCCCGTCGCCGCCGGACCGGATGCGGCCCCGCCCTGGCGGGGCTGGCCGCTCAACCTGGCCCTGTTCCTGGGGACGGTGCTGACGACCTTCTTCGTGGGCACGGGCATGGATATCACCCTTCTCCTCGTCGGAGTGGACAGCCCGGGGGGACACGTGCTCCGGATCCTCGGCGATCCCAGCCGGCTCTGGCAGGGTGGGATGTTCTCTGCCAGCCTCCTCCTCATCCTCGGATTCCACGAGCTGGGCCATTACCTCACGGCGCGCGCGTACGGCGTCAGTGTGAGCCTCCCGTATTTCGTCCCGCTGCCGGTCTGGCCCATGGGAACGATGGGCGCCATCATCCGGATGCGCTCGCCCATCCCCAACCGGAAGGTCCTCTTCGACATCGGGATTGCCGGACCTCTGCTGGGCCTCTGCCTGGCGCTCCCCATCCTGGTGATCGGCCTGCACCTCTCACCCGTGAAACCGCTGTCGGGCGTGGCGTGGCAGGAGGGAAACTCACTGGCCTACCTCTTCCTCAAGTGGCTGGTGAAGGGGCCGATCCCTGAGGGATCCGACGTCATGCTCCATCCCGTGGCCATGGCGGGGTGGCTGGGACTGTTCGTCACGGCCCTGAATCTCATGCCCTTGTCGCAGTTGGACGGCGGACACATCGTGTATGCGGCCCTCGGCCGCGGCTCCCGCAAGGTCATATGGCTCTTCCTGGGTGCACTGGTCGTCCTGTTCCTGGTGTCCCAATGGCCCGGCTGGCTGGTCTGGGTGACGCTGGCCCTGGCGCTGGGGCTTCGCCACCCGCCGCCGCTGGACGACCTGACGTCGCTGGACTCTTCACGGCGGCTCCTGGCGCTCGTCGCCCTGGGGCTGCTCGTCGTCCTGATCACGCCGCTGCCCCTGGCCCTGTATGAGTTCTGACGCCGGTCGCCCCCAGCCTTCCCCGCCGCGCCTGCGCCTGGGGAAGCCGCCCCTGGAGGTCCTGGAGCGCCTCTTCCGCTTTGCCGAGATTCATGACCCCCGGGTCCTGGTGGGACCACGGGTAGGAGAGGACGCGGCGGTGGTGGACATCGGCGACCGTTACCTCGTCGCCAAGGTGGATCCCATCACCTTCGTGGCCGAGGAGATCGGCTGGTATGCAGTCCACATCAATGCCAACGACCTGGCGGTGCGGGGCGCAAAACCGTGCTGGTTTCTCATGACGCTGCTTTTGCCCGAGGGGCGGGCCGACGAGAAGATGCTGGAAGGGATCTTTGCTCAGGTGCAGGACGCCTGCCGCACGATTGGCGCGACCTTGGTGGGCGGACACACCGAGGTGACGCAGGGCCTGGACCGGCCCATCCTGGCGGGCGCGATGCTGGGCGAGGTGGAGAAGGACCGGCTGGTGACCACCGCGGGCGCGCAACCGGGCGACGCCGTGCTGCTGACCAAGGGGATCGCGGTCGAAGGCGCCTCGATCCTGGCGCGGGAGTGGGATCCCCTGCTGGCCGCCCGAGGCGTTTCCCCCGAGGTGCGGTCACGGGCCCGGGAATTCCTGCACCGGCCCGGGATCTCGGTCCTGGAGGACGCTCGGATCGCGCTGGAGGCGGGTCGTGTCCATGCCATGCACGATCCCACCGAGGGCGGATTGGCCACCGGCCTCTTGGAGCTGGCGCTGGCGGCCGGGGTCGGCCTTCGGATCGAGCGGTCCGCGATTCCCGTTCTGCCCGAGTGCCAGACCCTCTGTCACGCCCTGGGGTTGGATCCCCTGGGGGTCATTGCCTCGGGGGCGTTGCTTCTCACGTGCCCGGCTCAGGAGGCGGACCGGCTGGTCGCCGCGTGGCAGGCGACAGGCATCCTGGGGAGAAGCATCGGCGCCGTGACACCGCCGGAGGAGGGTCTGCGCCTGGTGATTGACACGGGGGAGGTGCCGCTTCCCCGCTTTGCGCGAGATGAAGTGGCCCGTCTCTTCGAGGAACGGCCCACGCCGGCCCCTGGGGGCCAGCCACAGGAATCCAAATCGGACCACTGACCACAGACCACTGACCCCGGACCACCGGACGGCCGGACTTCGCCGGTTTTCAGTTGTTGGGGGAACGTTATTCATGGACGGAGCGTCCCATGCATGACCCGGAAGAGATCGCCCGCGCCTTCCTCATCGAGAGCGACGTGGACTACCGCGTGACCCAGCTTTTGCGAGGGACGGAGTTTCACAGCCGGACCATCGCCTTTGCCCAGCAGGCGGTGGAGAAGTTGGTAAAATCCTGCCTGGCACTGCGGGGCGTGGTGACGTTGGACCATAATCTGTGCTCCCTGTTCCGGGCGCTGTACCAGGCCGATTTTCCGGAGATGGATGAGATCGTCCGGCACATCGACAGCCTGGAGCGGCACGGGGCACGCCCACGGTTTCCGCTTTTCCAGCGGCGCGACCTCCCCCTCTGGGTGCCGTCGCGCGACTACCGGGAGGAGGACGCAGATCGCGCCCTGCACAGCGCCGAGTACGTCGTCCAACGGTTGCGGCCGCACCTGGACCGACTCCTCGCCAAACCCCTGGGGGAGGGGAGGATGCGGCCATGAGCCTTGCCGGCCCTGGGGTCCCGGAGTGCATCCTCCTGGTGGAGGACAGCCCGCTGCAGGCTGCCATGGTCTGCGAGCACCTGGCGCAGCAGGGATACCAGTCGCGCTGGGAAACTACCCTGGCCAAGGGGCGGGAGGCGATCCGAGACTCGTTGCCGGATCTCCTGATCCTGGACCGGATCCTCCCCGACGGGGATGGGGGCCAGTGGTGCCGGGAGCTCAAGGCGGATCCCGCGATGCGGGATCTTCCCATCGTCCTCCTGACGGCCCGGGATCGGGTGGAGGAGCGGGTCGAAGGATTGCTGGGCGGTGCCGACGATTACATTCCGAAGCCCTACCACCCGGAGGAGCTCCTGGCGCGGGTCTTTGGCTGCCTGCGCACCCTGGCCCTCAAGCGGGAGCTGCGCCACAAGGCGGAGGAGCTGGCGCGGAAGAATCAGGAGCTGATCGAGGCCCAGGAGCGGATCATCCGGATGGAGCGGCTGGCCGCGATCGGCGAGGTCGGGCTGGCGATCCGGCACGAGATCAACAATCCCCTGGGGACGATCCTGGGGTACGCCCAGTTGCTGCTGCTCCAGGCGGAGGGCCTGCCGGCGGAGGTCTGCAAGAAGCTGGAGGCGATCAGCCGCAGCGCCCTCCGCATCCGCGACGTGGTGCGTCGTTTGGAGGTGCTGCGCGAAGCGCGGACGGTGGAATATCTCCCGGGGGTCAGCATGACCGATCTCCACCCGAAAGAGCCGGGGCAGGGAGGGGGAGAAAAACCCTAGAAGCATCGCGCGGTTCGGCGCGACGGCGAGGATCAGCCAAGGCGCAGCCGCTGTCTTGTCCAGCAGCCCGCGGCGAGCCACAGCCGGTGCATATCCGAGAGGCGGATGCGGCGAGAGAATACATCGTAGTTGGCGGCCTCGATCCGGTCCAGGATGCGGGCATAGATCGTGGCCATGATCTCCGCGGCCAGCATGCTCCGCCGGTCCTCGGCGGGCAGCACCGCCCGGGCGGCGGCATAAAACTGTCTGGCCCGTCCCACCTCGAATCGCATCATCTCGTCGAAGGCAGGACTCTTCCGCCGGGCCAGCAGGTCCGCCTCGGGGACGCGGTAGCGCTCGAGATCCTCCTGCGGCAGATAGATCCGTCCCCGGTCCGCGTCGGTCCCCAGGTCCCGCAGGATGTTGGTGAGCTGGAAGGCCGTCCCCAGCCGCTCGGCGTACGTCCGGGTGGCCGGGTGACGATACCCGAAGATCTCGATGCACATCAGGCCCACGACGCCCGCCACGCGATGGCAGTATTGCTGGAGTTCCGCGAAGGTGGCATACCGGGACGTGGTGAGATCCATTTCCACCCCGTTCAGCAGCTCCTCGAAGTAGGTGTGGGGGATGCGGAAGGCGTGGATGGTCTGCGCCAAGCGGCGCGTCACCGGGTGGGTGGCTTCCCCACGGAAGCAGGCGTCCAGCTCCGCCCGCCAGGCCTTCAGCCGTTCCATGGGATTGCCGGCGGGCAATACGATGCCCGCCGGTGATGGTGTGCCCGCCGGGAAGACGACCCCGGCGGGTGGTGCTGTGGCCCCGGGAATCACGCCCGGGAGTGGCGGACTGTCACCGGAGGACAGGGTCCCCACGAGCGGCGCGGCTTCGTCTACGAGATCGTCGGTGACCCGGCAGAAGGCGTAAACGGTATAGAGCGCTTCCCGCTGGGCTCTGGGAAGGAAGAGGAAGGCGTAGTAGAAGTTGGACCGGCTGGCGCGGGTGAGGGCGCGACTCACATCCCGAGATTGGAGTGGGACGGCTCCCGTGTGGCTCATCGTGGTCCGCGCACGCCCACCGCGTGCAGTCCGGGCCCCGCCGTGGGGCGGATCAGGCGGGCTGTGTGGCCTCGCGGGTGGCGCGGGCGCGGGCCAGTTCGGGCGGCAGGGCGAAGCTGACTTCTTCCGTCACGGCCTCGATCTCTTCGATCTCCGCCACCCCCCGCGCCCGGAAGTAGCTCACGACCTCGTCCACCAGGTACTCCGGTGCCGAGGCGCCCGCCGTGATCCCCAGACACTCGACGTGGTCCAGCCAGGTGGGATCAATCTGGGAGATGTCATCGATCAGGTAGGCCCGGGCGCCGGCGTCCCGAGCGACCTCCGCCAGCCGATTGCTGTTGGAGCTATTCCGGGATCCGATCACCAGGATGACCGGCGCGCGCTTGGCGATGGCCTTTACCGCCATCTGGCGGTTCTGGGTGGCGTAGCAGATGTCGTCCCGGGCCGGGGCCGTCAGGGTGGGGAAGCGCTCCCGCAGCTTGCCGATGATCGTCGAGGTGTCGTCAAGACTCAGAGTCGTCTGGGTGATGACGGCGATCCGATCCGGGTCGGAGACCCGAAGGGCCTCCGCCTCTTCCACTGTCCCGATCAGATGGATGTGGTCGGGGGCGTGACCCATGGTTCCGATCACCTCGTCGTGTCCCTCGTGGCCCACCAGGACGATGGGCCGGTTCTCCTGGGCGAACCGCACCGCCTCGTGGTGGACCTTGGTCACCAGGGGGCAGGTGGCGTCAATGACCTTCAAGCCGCGAGCCTCGGCCTGTCGCCGGACCTGCGGTGCGACGCCGTGGGCGCTGAAGATCACCGTGGCGCCGTCTGGCACCTCCTCGAGTTCGTCCACGAAGATGGCCCCTTTCGCCCGAAGTTCGTTCACAACATGGACGTTGTGGACAATCTCCTTCCGGACATACACGGGGCCGGGGTATAGGTCCAGGGCCAGGTTGACGACATCTATGGCGCGATCCACCCCTGCGCAGAAGCCTCGTGGCTTCGCCAGGAGCAGCTTTGTGACCGACATACGTACCCCCTCGAGTCGAACAGGTCGCGTGTCCATGGCGGCACCCGGCACACTAGTCATTTTCGCCGGGGTTGTCAATCGGATTCCTCCCGACATCGCGACCGCGACAGCGAATTCCGATAGGGAAAGAACCGCGTCCCCTTGTCGCCATGAGTGTCCGTCTTGAGCATCTGTCCCTGTCCCTGTCGCTGTCGGGGAAAAGGGGTTGACACTCCTTGCAGCCGTCCCGTATAAAGGCGGGTGTTGCGCCTCGTCCTCCCCGCCGCGAGGGGCACCTCGGCATGAACTTAGCCATCGAAACGACGAACCTGACCCGCCGCTTCGGAGCGGTGACCGCGGTCGCGGGATTGAATCTGGCCGTGCGGTCGGGCGAGATTTTTGGCTTCCTGGGTCCCAACGGCGCCGGCAAGACCACGACCATCCGGATGCTGTGCGGACTCCTTTTGCCCAGCGAAGGCACCGCCCGCGTGGCGGGGTTGAACGTGACGCGGGACGTGGAGGCGGTCAAGCGGATCGTCGGCTACATGCCTCAGCGCTTCAGTCTCTACGGCGACCTCACGGTGGAGGAGAACCTGGACTTCTTCGCCGGCGTGTACCGCATGGCGGGGCAGCAGCGGCGGCGCCGGGTGGCCGAGACGCTGGCGCAGGTGGGTCTGGCGGACCGGAGTCGGGATCTCACCGAGCATCTGTCGGGCGGCATGAAGCAGCGCCTGGCCCTGGGCTGCGCCCTGGTGCACTCGCCCTCGATCCTGTTCCTGGACGAGCCCACGGCGGGGGCGGACCCCCCGTCCCGCCAGCGGATCTGGGATCTCCTCTACCACGCGGCCGCCGAGGGGCGGACCATCCTGGTGACCACTCACTACGTGGAAGAGGCAGAGCGCTGCCAGACCATCGGCTTCATGCACCGAGGACGCTTCATCGCCTCCGGCTCGCCGGACCAGTGCAAAACCGAGATGGCGGAACAGATGCTGGAGGTGGACGCGCAACCCGTGGTGCAGGCGGCCGCCGTCGCCCGCGGCCTGGAAGGGGTCATGGGGGTCAGCATCTATGGCCACACCCTCCGGATCTTCGCCAAGAATGCCGCACATCTCCGCCACCACCTGCAGGAAGCCCTCGGCGCCCAGGGGGTCCGCGTGAAGACCCTCCGGGCCGTTCCCCCCACCCTGGAGGATGTGTTCATGTCCCTCACCCGCGGCGATTCCGATGCCGACGGGCGAAAGTAGGCCATGCTGGCGATCGTCGGACACGTGGCACGCAAGGAACTCCGGCAGCTCCTCCGGGACCGGCGGAGCCTCATCCTCATCCTGGTGATGCCCATCGTACTCACCTTTCTCTTTGGCAAGGCCCTGGAAACGGGAGAGCTGCGCCAGATCCCCTCGGTCATCCTGAACCAGGACAGCTCGCCGGAGAGCAACGTCATCATGACCGCCTTCAGCACCTACGACGAGGTCCGGATCCAGGGCGAGGTGAAGACCGTCGAGGAGGCGCAGGAGCTTCTGCACCAGGGGAAGATCAAGGCGGCCATCATCATCCCCCAGGGATTCATGAAGCGGATCGAGGGGGGAGAGGATGCACAGCTCAGCCTCTTGTTGGATGGGACCGACAACAACTCGGCCCCGATCGTGGAGGGCGTGGCGCAGCAGGTCATCCAGCGCTACAACGCCGAGCGGGCAATCCGGGGACTGTGGGCCCGGGGAGTGCGTCCCGACCGGGGCCGCCGATTGATTCAGCCCGTGTTTGTCCAGACGGAGATCCGGTACAACCCCGGGCTCCGGTATCTCGGGTACGTCATGCCGGGAGTCATCGGCCTCACGCTGCAGCTCCTCACGGTCATGCTGATGGCCGTGAGCATCCCCCGGGAACGCGAACGGGGCACGCTGGATCAGCTCATGGTCACGCCCATCCGGCGTGCGGAGCTGATCCTGGGGAAGCTGACCCCGTACGTCGGCATCTCGTTGCTCAACGTGGCCACGATCCTCTTCGTGGCGGACCGGTGGTTCAACGTCCCCGTCCGCGAGCGCCTGCCCCTCCTGCTCGCCCTGTGCGTCTTGTTCGTCCTCAGTTCGCTGGCGACGGGGCTGCTGATCTCGACCGTCTCCCGCTCCCAGTTCCAGGCGATCCAGATCGCCGTCTTCTACGTCCTGCCGGTGTTCATGCTCTCCGGGGCGTACGCCCCCATCGAGGCCATTCCCGGGTCCATCCGGCCGATCTCCTACCTCTTCCCGTTGATGTATTTTTGTCGCGCGGTTCGCGCCGTGACCTTGCGAGAGGCCGGACTCCTCCTGGTGTGGCGGGACATGGTCATTCTGGGCGGGTTCGCTCTGGTCCTGCTGTACTGGGCGGTCCTGAGCTTCAAGAAGCGCGTCGCCTGAGACTCAAAACCGATAGCGAGAGGGAATTGCGACAGTCCCGGCAGGGCGGGATGGCTGTCCCCGCCTGACTGCCGGCGGGCAGGCCTGTCCCTGTCGGATTTCGGTCTTATGGTGTCCGTGACGAGAGGAACTGGGCCTCGTCGAACTCCTCGGCGGCCAGCTCTTTCAGACCGGTCCGCTCGTACACGTGGCCCAGCATCAGGTGCAGGTTCGGCTCGTCGGGATCGGCGGCGATGGCCGCCTGCAGTTCCTTCCGGGCCTCGGCATAGAGCTCCTGCTCAAAGAGGAATCCCGCGCGCATCAGGATCACGGTGTTCTTCGGGTATCCGGAGAGCGCCGACGGAGCCAGGTCGCTTAAGCTCTCTCGGACCGTCACGATCTCCTCCGGCCGCAGGATCGTGAACAGTCCCCGCTGGGGCGTGAAGTCTCGGACTTCCAGCTCCCACCGGTAGGGAATGCCGGGGAGGAGGGGCGGCGCGGCGGCGGGATAGGGAAGCGGTGCCCTCGGGAGGTTGCCCTGCTCCCACACCAGCCCCTGCGGACCGAGGACACGAACCAGGTAGCGCAATCGATCGGAGCCGGCCCACTCCAGCACCGGAGGGCCCAGCAATTTCCCCTCGCGCGGGGAGAGGAGGAGCGGCGGCTGCCTGACGCCTCGCACGGCGAGCGGGACATACGTCAACTCCTTTTTCTTGCCCGCCAGGATCCGGCTGACATTCGCCACGAGTCCCTGGGTTCTCCCGCCCCCGCTGGCAGGCGGGGCCGCCTGCGCTTGTACCGTATAGGGGGAATTCCCCGCGGCGACGGTCACAACCCCTTGGCCGCCGGTGAACATGAGGACGGCCGTGGCGTTTCCCGTGGCCCGGACCTGATCACCCGCCCTGAGGGACAGGAGGGGCAGCGGGGCCTTCCAGTCCGCCGCGGCCGCTGCCTTGACCCGGACCTCGCCCTGTCCGGGTTTGATCTCGGTCAGGATGGCGACAGGGTCTCCCAGGGAGGCCGCCAGGACGTCCGCCGGCGCGAGAATCCCCAGCACCGCCCACATACAGAGCACGATGGCCTGACACGCATGCTTCATGGCTTCCTCCCCTGGCCCGCCGCACCAGCCACGAGGCTCAGGACCTCATAGACCTGGATCACCTGGGACCGACCCTTCACTCTGAATTCGCCGCAATCCCTGGCCTCGACCCAATTCCTCACGGCCGCATAGGTCTCTCCGGAGATGAGGAGGGTGGTCTGCAGATCCCTGTTCAGGCCCTCGAGCCGGGCGGCCACGTTGACGGCATCGCCCACCACGGTGTACTTCATCCGTTTTGGCGCGCCCACGTTCCCGGCAAAGACGCTCCCGGTGTGAATGCCGATCCCCATCTTCAGGCTGGGGAGCCCTCGCACCTCCCACGCGGCGTTCAGGACCTTCAGCCCTGCCAGCATCCGGAAGGCGGTCCGGATCGCATCGAGGCCGTGGTCCGGATTGTCCAGGGGCGCGCCGTACACCGCCATCACGGCATCGCCGATGAAATCGTTGATGACGCCCCGGTGTTGCAGCACGGCGTCCACCATCATGGGAAAGTATTCGTTGAGCTGCTGGGCCACCTGATCCGGGGCCAGGCCCTCGGAGAGGGTGGTGAAATCCCGCAGGTCGGTGAACATGATGGAGACCGTGCGGCGCTGTCCCGCCAAGGCGGGGTCGTCGCCATAGATCCGCTCGGCCACCTCTTGGCCGACGTACTGGTGGAAGGATCGGCGGATGCGTCTCCGCTCCAGGGCATCGTGCAGGCCGCCGCTGAGCCGGATAGCCAGGATCGGCGTCAGGACATCGAACCAGTAGGTGCCCGCAGGGTCCCGCCAGACACTGAGACCGAGGGTGAGGAGTCCGGCTGCCGCCAGTGAAAGAATCAGCGCCCGGTTTGGCTTGACCACGGCGAAGAGGGCGCTGAGGCCGAGGCACACCAGGAACTGGAGCACCAGGCTCGCGTCCCAGGAGACCGGTCGGATCTGGCTGCGGGTGAGCAGGCTGTGCAGGATGTTGGCGTGGATCTCCACGCCGTACATGAGGCCGCGAGGCGTCGGGAAGGCATCCCGACTCTCCGCGAAGGTCGCGCCGATCAGGACGATCCGATCCCGCAAGGGGTTCTCCTGAGCCACCGGGCTGTCTGACACCCCGACCTGGTAGATGGCGTCACTTCCAATGGTGACAAAGCTGCCCGAGGGGCCGACGAAGTTGATCTTCCAGTCATCGTCCCGGAAGAAGCGCAGGAGAGAGGTCCCGCGCGCCCGGCCGCGGGCCTCGTCCCATTCCGGAAGGGACAGCTCAATCGGGTCCGGTCCCGCCAGCCTCCGGCCGAGGGTCGCAGGGTCCTCCCCGCCCAGGCGGGCCAAGAGGGCCAGCGCAAGCGAGGGGAACAACTCCCCGTTCTCGAGGGGAACGACCAGGGGAATGCGCCGGAAGAAGCCGTCGCCGTCCTTGGGGACGTCGGCAAAGCCGGAGGCCTCCTCGAGATTCGGATCGTACAGTCGGGTGGGTCGGAAACGAACCTCTCCGTCGGGTGTGAGCACAGCCTGAAGGGTCCGGGCCTTCACCACCGGGGCCACATGGTCGCCCCGGATGGCCTCGACGAGGGCTCGATCCTCGGCCGGGGAGGTGGGCCGCCGCAGGTCAATGTCCATGCCGATGACTCGGGCCCCGCTCTTCCGCAGGCCGCGGACGATACCAGCGAGATAGTCTCGGGGGATCGGCTGGCGCTCGTTCAGCCGCTGGAAGGCCGCTTCATCGATGGCGACCAGGACGATCTCGGGCGCGCGCGTCCGACCCTGGATCCAGAAATACAGGTCTAGGGCCTTTCCCTGATGCCCGGAGAAATACCCCAGGGAGGTGAGGGTCGCCACCGCGGCGCTAGCCAGGAACCCCAGGGTCAGGCCCAGCAGAAACCGGCGGTGGCGCGCCCGCAACTCCGGAAGCCGGATGCGCATTCGCGTGTCTCGAATCCGCTAAAAAGCGTTCGGTAGACCATACCACGTGGCCCTCGATGACAGCAAGAACTCGATCGTGGCGGGGATCCTGCGACCCCAGGCGACGGAGCCCGAGCTGCGCCAGTTTCCCAATGCGCCCAAGCACCTCCGGCGCTTCTTCACCCGGCTGCAGCGGGAGGGCCCGGTGAGCACCTGCTACGAGGCGGGCCCCGCGGGCTACGACCTGTACCGGCAGCTCACGGCCTGCGGGAACAGCCGTGCGACGTCCCGGGCCTCCCGCTCGGCATAGCGGAGGTTCAAGGTGGGGTTCTCCAGGTCGGGATTGACAACCGCTACGACTCTGGAGTCAAGCTTGTGCTGTTTCTCCCAGGTGAACTGTATCAGGCTGGCGCTGCTGTAATAGTAGAGGGAAACGTCCTGAATGAGGTACCGGTTCGGGGCGGACATAGCCGCTTGGAACGGTAGGAACGACCCTGAGGGTCAGTCTGGCCGGTGGTGGGCGTTTGCTCGGTGATCCCTCTCCGGCACCGGGCGGTGGAGAATGTATCCGGCCTGAAAATACTCAACCCCGATCCGAAAAAGGTGGCGACAGTCTGATCACCAGATTGCCTCGGTGTGGGGTCCCGTCCAGGGAAATTGCCATAGGCCCCTATAGGGGCGATGCATGCTGCCCGGCGCTTCCCCTCGTTGACGCTCTCCCAGCGTCTGTGCCGGGCATTGAGCCTCGTTGGAATTTCGGATCGGGGCTAGGCCACCGTAAGACGGAGTTCCTTGCGAATCCCCTCGGCTAGCCACTGCCGGATCAGGGTCTGGTAAGGAATGGCCTTCATTGTGGCAATCTTGCGAAGGGCCTGGATCTGGACCGGATCGAGCTTGATGGAGAGATTCTGGAGCCGTCTGGCCCGTCGTCCGCCAAGGATTTGGGCGCGCAGGTCTTCTTCCAGCGCGAAACGGACCGGAGCATCCACGATCTCTCTCATCACCCCACGCCGATCGTAGAACTCTGCGAGCGTTTCTTTCGCCTTCCTTGTTTTGCTTCGCATTAAGTCAACTCCTCGTGTGGCGAAGGTAATACCTCCGCTCGGAACTGCTCATATCCCATCCCGTGATTACGCGAACAACGCCCTTGGTCTTCTTCTCGAAGACAATCACCATAAGGCGCCCGGCTTGCGACGGGCCAAAGGCTGCATAGTGACCACGCTTCGTCTTTCGAAATAATGGGGCGATGGCGAAGACCTCCTCGGCCTCTTCCGGTTCGATGCCGTGTCGGAGGGCGAGATGCACGACATTGCCTTCATCCCACTCGAATCCGGAAATCCGCATGAGACCCCCGCAGGCGTGTAATACATTACGTTACCCGCCTCCCGAGGTCAAGCGCCCGTCTTCCGTGTCCTGAGGTTTCCAAAAAGGCTGGGGGTTACCTCGGTTCGCCCGTCAACTGATAGGGCGCCCAGTAGTACGGGTGCGGGTACTTGGCCAGGGTGGCGAGTTGGGCCTGGCGGAGGGCCTCAGCCTTGTCTCGTCCCGTCTTGAGGTTCCGGTAGAACTCCTGCATCAGCTCGTAGGAGGCCCGGTCGTTCACCTTCCAGAGGGTCGTGATGACGCTGGGGGTGCCGGCGTAGATGAAGGCGCGGGTGAGGCCGGTTAATTCATCGCCTCGCGTCAATTTCCCAAGGGCGGTCTCGCAGGCGGAGAGGACCACCAGGGAGGCGTGCAGGTCCAGCCCGAAGATCTCCTGGACCTCCAGGCGTCCGTCGTCTCCGCTGCCCGGCGTGAAGAGCAGGGCCGAGCCCATGGGATCCGCCTCGTCCAGCTCGGCGTGGGTAGCGAAGTGGAGTACGTTGTGCCGGGCGCTGTGCTCGCGCCCCTTTGCCTTGGTGGCCTCCTGCCGGGTGAGCACAACCGTGCCCGGGAAGAAGTCGGCCACCGCACGCGCCTCTCGCTCCGCATAGCGGAGGTTGAGTGTCGGATCCTTCAGATCCGGATTCCCCATCGCAAAGGGCACAGGCGAGCCACCCTGGGCTTTCTCCCGCGTGAACTGCATGAGGCTGGCGCTGCTGTAATAGTAGAGCGGGGCCCCTTGGATAAGATAGCAATCAGGGGCCGGCATCAGCGCTTGGAACGGCAGGTAGTGCAAGGCATCGTGGGGAACGATGATGAGTTCTTTCGACGACCGCTGGCCAAGTGCTGGTCGGACGAATTGGTTGAAAAGCGCCTGTGCCATGCGCTGGGTGTCTGCCACGCGCTCCCGCGTGGCGATCAGGTCGCGGAAGGCTTGCACCCGTTGGGCCACTTCCTGGCGACCGATCCGGAGGGTGACCACCGAGACCGCCCCGCGCTCCAGCAGCGTGAGGACCAGGAACTCGTAGGTCTCGGCCTTGTCCTCGAAGAAGGTCTCCCGCAAGGTCTCTGATTCGAGTAGGCTCCGCAGCTCCTCATAGCCTGCGACGGACTTGATCAGCGCCTCCTCGGCTTCCGGGAGCTTGCCCATTCCTCGATAGACCCGGCCGAGGGTCCCCTGGGTCGATGCCACAAAGGCGGGACGCGGATTGAGTCGAAGGGCCTCCTCTAGGTGGGTGACCGCCGTCGGAAAGTCCCGCTGGCGGGACGCAAGGGTGCCCAGGCCCAGCTGGGCCGAGGCAACCACGTGAGGCAGCCGAATGCCTTTCCCGACGTCCAGCGCTTTGTGAAATGCCTGGCGCGCGGGATCCCACTGACGGAGCGCATAATGGTTCCACCCCAGTCCCACCAGCGTCTCCCCATAGTTCCGTTCCAGGTTTGCTAGCCGGCGCTGCCCTTGGACTCCAAAGCGTCTCCACTCCATCGTCAGTACCGGGATGGCTCCTTCCAAGATCGCGACTGCCTGCGTCTGGTGATCCACGGCTTGGTCGAGCTTCCCGAGCCGGCGGTAGGCGAGACCGAGCCCGTCCTGACTTCTGGCCTCGGCCTGCGGATTGCGCGACTCCCTTGCAAGCCGCGAGGCCCGCTCAAAAACCGGGATCGCCTGTCGTGGGGCATTCAGGCTGATATATGTAAATCCGAGTCCAATCAAGGCCTGCGAAAGTTGGAACGGCTTCCCGGCACGCTCGGCCATCTCAACGGCCTTCTGATCGGCGTCCAGCGCCTGCTGCAGGCGGCCCAGAACTCTGGCAGAAATCCCAGCATTGAAATAGGCGATGGACGCATCGGCGAATTCTCCCCGCCGTTCGAGTTCGGCACCCATCCGCTGATAGGCCGGCAATGCCTCGCGCGCCGTATCGAGCCGTGACGAGGCTTCAATCCCCGAGAGGTAGTCCAGGGGGAAGCGCTGTTCCTCAGTGGCCGCACAGCCTGTCAGGGCCGAGACGATCAGGAACGCACTGACGATTCGAATGGAGTGGAAAGGCGGGTTGGCGAGCAAAGACCGAGTGTCGGTGGGGACGTGAGCTGGTTGGGTGCTGTATTGCTTCATTGCCGTTTCGCCGGCGGATGCGGCTGGCCAGCCAACGGATTGGGGATCTGGTCACCCTTGTATCGTCGGGGGTGTGGAGGTGTCAAGGGGAAAACCGCCCTGCCCCAAGACCCGACGCCGAGAGGCAAGGCCCGAGAGCCAGAAGCCGACAGCGATCCCGCCATGGCGGGACTGTCGGATATCCCCGCCGGCGGGCAGGGCTGTCGCTACCGGATTCCTCGGTCGGCGATCTTCCGGTAGTAGGCCTCGTAGTGAGGGACGATCAGGCTGGTGTCGAACTGGGAGACGGCGCGACGGCGTGCCGCCTGCCGGAATTCTTCGTGCCGCGGGCGGTCATTCAGCAAGGCCAGGCACGCCCGGGTCATCCCATCCACGTCACCCGGGGAGAGGAGGAACCCGTGCTTTCCATCCTCCACGACCTCGGGAACGCCGCCCACGGTGGTCGCGATGATCGGCACGGCGCAGCTCATGGCCTCCAGGGCGGCCAGGCCGAAGGCCTCCTCTTCGCTCGGCAGCAGGAACAGGTCGGCGATGGCCAGGAGGCTTTCCACGTCGTCCTGTTTGCCCAGGAAGAACACGTCCCGGTCCACTCCCAACCTTTGGGCCAATTGGAGGGCCACGGGCCGGTCCGGGCCGTCCCCGATCAGGAGCAGCTTGGCGGGTAGCGCGGCATGGACCTGGGCAAAGATCCGAACCACGTCAGGCGCCCGTTTCGGCGGACGAAAGTTCGACAGATGGGCCAGGATACGCTCGCCGTGGGGGGCCAGGTGCTCCCGCAGGTGGGGCCGCGCTTCGGGTGTGAATTGTTGGGTGTCCACAAAGTTGGGGATGACCGAGATAGGTCGAGTGGTTTCGAACACCTCGCGGGTCTTCGCCTGGAGGTAACGCGAGACGCAGGTGATCCCGTCCGATTGCTCGAGGGCGAACCGCGTCATGGGAAACAGGGAGCGGTCGTTGCCCACCAGGGTGATGTCGGTCCCGTGGAGGGTCGTGATAATCTTGGGCCACCCTTGTCCCAGGATGGCTTTGGCCAGAAACGCGGAGACGGCGTGGGGCATGGCGTAATGGACGTGAAAGACGTCCAGGCCGGCCTGGGCCCCCACCTCGGACATCTTGGCCGCCAGGGCGATGGCGTAGGGCGGGTGCTCCAGCAGGGGGTAGTCCACCATCTCCACCTCGTGGAAGAAGATCCGCTCGTGATAGTGCTGGAGCCGGAAGGGCAGCGAATAGCTGATGAAGTGGATCTCGTGCCCGCGCTGGGCCAACGACTTTCCCAGTTCGGTGGCTACAACGCCACTTCCCCCATAGGTCGGGTAACACGTGATGCCGATCTTCATGACAGCGATCTCCGTAAACCGACAGCGAACCGCCGGTACCAACGGCATGGCCGTTGGTGCGCCAAGATCGCCAAGGTTCCCTTTATTCGGGAACGCCCCCTGAGCGTCGGTCTCCTTCGCCCACGGGCCCGAGCGACCTTCGAGCGCAACTGTCGTCCTTGTTTGTGAATGGGATCACGGCGTCCTTGTCCCGCCCGTGGCGGGATTGGCGGTTGATAGCTCTACTAGTCGATGGTCCCAGCCGGGGCCGTCGATGGCGGCCCGGATCGTGTCCAGGACGGCCGGGCCGTACCGGGCCAGGAAAGGGAGGAGGGGAAGGACGCGCTCTTGCGGCTTGCCCCCCGGCATGAGGGCCTCGCGGACGCGCTGCACCTGCTGCCGCGTCTCCGCCTCGCGCCGCTTCAAAGCCTGCACCGCCTTGCGTTCCAGTTGGTCCAGGTGCCCCTGGATGTGGCCGGACGTTTGTCCCACGGTGGCCCGCAGGGTCGGGTCCACGACCGCGATGGCATCACCCACACCCCGGAAGGTCTCCTCCACGGTTTCGCGGGCCTTGGACAGCGTGGCGCCCAGGTCGGGGGGCAGCTGCGCCCGCAACACCCGGCTCGCCAATTGCTCCGGCTCCAGGGTGAGGTCGAGGAGACCCAGATGGAACCGCTCCAGCAGTTGGGCGATGCGTGGCTCCAGCAGGGTGAGAGACGCCCGCGGGACAATCAAGGGCATCGGCACATCAAACGCGTGGTACACGGGGAGAAGCTGGGCAAAATACGCCAGCTCGCCCGGTCCCGCCACGTAGGCAAGGGTGGGGAAGAGCGTATCCTGCACAATGGGTCGCAACGCGACGTTCGGGCTGAAGGACTCGGGCTGCTCCTGTGCCAGTCGTCGCATATCGCTGGCCGGTATGACCATGCCGCTGTCGCGCAGCCGAAAGCCTGCCGCATCTCTGGTGAGGCTGCGGCGGCCCTCCCGGAGGAGGAAGCAGTTGACGCCATCGGTACGCGCCTCGATCTGGGGCGGGTAGCCCAGGACCCGAAGGGATTCGCTCGCCTCGAGGATGGACCGGGCCGAGCGGGGTGCCTCCTCCAGCTCCTGTCGAAAGACGTCCGGGGCGAGCCGTTTCAGGCGAGCATCCGCCCCGTCAACCATCACCAGCCCGCCTTCACCGAGAAGGGAAAGCATCCAGCGGGCGAACGCCTCGGCCAGGGTCCGCTCGGGCATATAGGCCTGTGCCAGCGCCGTTCGAAGGGCCGGGGTGAACTCCGTGACGGGGAGGAGCGACCACGTCTGTTCCAGCGTGTCCAGGATGGCGGGGCCCAGCCGCAGGTTTGCCGGGATGAAACCGGGCGGAGACCCCCAGGCTGCGTGGCGCAATGACACCGGAGTCCCCGTACGATCCAGGAGTTGGATGTGATCGACCTCGGCCACATCGTGGTCTTCCGAAGTCATCCAGAAGATGGGGATCACGGGGCGTCGGAGCTCCAGGCGCAGGCGTGCGGCCAGGCGCATGGTCGTCAGGGCCTTGTACACGGTGAAAAGCGGACCGCCGAAGAGCCCGGTTTGCTGACCGGTGACGACCGCCAGCGCCTGCGGCTGTCGGAGTTCCTGGATATGCTGTCCCACAGGTGGCGGGGCGTTCCAGCCTGTGTTTTGCGCCATCAGGACGTCGCACAGCTCGGAGCGGCGGTACTCCCGGAGGTCGCACCGTTTGGCCTGCTCCCGATAGGCCTCGGGACTCCGGGGATCCCCGCCGTAAAAGGCCTGGAGCCGGGTGAAGGCGTGGATGTAGTCGCGAACCAGTTGCGGGGTCCCTGGGAACTGCCGGATATCCAACCGCATCATTCCGCTCGCCTCGGCCTGGGGCGGGCCGCCGGGGACGTGGGACCCTCTACCCAAGGGAACGGCGCGTCTCCCGGTAGGACCGGTGGAATTTGGATGGCGTCAATGCCGATGGAAACGAACGAGACCACCTTGTGTGGTCATCAGACCCAGTCAGGGTAGCAGAGCAGTCCGCGGACAGCAAGGCGGTGACTTGCTGGCATTCGACTTGCCATGACCGGGCCGGTTGGGGTAGCATTTCCTCCGTATGCGAGCGGTGTGTGCCTGGTGCGGTGCCACGCTAGCCGACGGGGATCCCACGGACCCGGTGGTGTCCCACGGGATCTGCCCATCCTGCGCCCGACAATGGCTCCAGCCCGGGTCGCATTACGCCGTCGTGCCTCCCGAACGGTCCTTTCTTCTGCCTGAAATCCAGACCGCTTTCCAGGAGATCCGCGGCGTCCAGGTCATCCTGGATCGCCGACGAGCCGAGCGCCGCCGAAGAGCGTATCGTGTTCGCGACGATCGCCGGTCCCCCTCGCGGGACCGACGGAAACACGCGTCCCCCGTGGTGGGTGCCCTTCCGGCCGTGGCGGGCCTCTGGCTTCAAGGGGCGCGGCGGGTCTGGCTGGAACGGCCCGGCTCCCTTCAGGCTCGGCGACACCGCTCTCAGCTCCGGCTTCATCCATCTCGGCAATCCCGCCAACCGGATCCCGCCTGAAGAACCGCTCTCGCATCCGCATAGGGTCAGACATGTTGAGTAGGCGCTCGGTCCGGCTAAAGCGGGATTGACCTGGAGACCGCACAATTGCTGGCGAGGGACCCCCTCTCCCTGCTATAGTACAGTCCGATTGTTCCTGACCCCGCTGGAGAATCCCGAATCTTTTTCTGGAAGGAGGCATCCATGCGTGATTCTCTGCAATCCTACATGAAGGTCGGTATCGTGCATTTCATGGCGTACCCCGAGTGCCTCAAGGGCGAGGGCCCGATCTACGACACCCTCACGAAGATCGTCGAGGACGACTTCTTCTCGGCCGTGGAGATCACCTGGATCAAGGACCCGGCAGAGCGCCAGCGGGTGAAGTCGCTTCTGGCCGCCAGTGGCATGACCGTGGGGTATGGGGCCCAGCCGGCACTGCTCACCCAGAAGCTGAACCTAAACAGCTTCGATCCGGGTGAGCGCAAGCGGGCCGTGGATCAGGTGAAGGCCTGTGCGGACGAGGCGGCTGGGGTGGGGGCGACGGCCCTGGCAGTACTGAGTGGCCCGGATCCAGGCGAGCGGCGCGAAGAGGCCATGACGCTTCTGATCGATTCCCTGCGGGAACTCGCTGGCTACTGCCAGGGCAAGGGATTGCGTCTCATCCTCGAAAGCTTCGACGCCAAGTATGACAAGAAGTGCCTGATCGGTCCCCACAAGGACGCGTTGACGGTATGCAAGGCGGTGCGCAAGGACTTCCCGGAGTTCGGCATCATGGTGGACCTCAGCCACCTCCCGATCCAAGAGGAAAGCCCGAAGAAGGCCTTCGGCATCCTGAAGAAGGCCAACATTGCCCACATCCACATCGGCAACTGCGTGAAGCAGCAGGGCCACCCGCTCTACGGGGATCAGCATCCGCGCTTTGGCATACCCGGCGGCGAGAACGATGTGCCGCAGGTGGTGGAATTCCTGAAGGCGCTCTTCGAGATCCAGTACCTGGCCAAGGGGCGGCGCCCTGTGGTAGCCTTCGAGGTGAAGCCGGCAGCCGGCGAGACCTCAGGGGCGATCATCGCCAACGCCAAGCGGACGCTGACGGAGGCGTGGGCCAGGGTCTGATCCAGCGAAGATCACGTTCTTCAGGGCCCGGGGAGAATGCTGTGAATCTCCCCGGGTCCTTTTTTTTGGACTCTTTTAGAAACGATTTGACAAATCTGGACACAAGTTGGTACGCTAAACTTGTAGATAGGGGCCCTGCCGATGCAACTGCTGACGGTCAAAGAGGCGTGTGCACGTCTCCGAATCTCACGGGCGACCCTGTACAATCTGGTGAAGAGGGGTAAGCTCGCCTTCGTCAAGATCGGCGGCAAATCCCTGATCCGCGACGAGACCATCGATCGCCTGATCGCTCAGGAGACCTCCTCACCGGCGCAGCGGGTCACCGGGGCTGCGGGGCGGAAATGGGCCCGTTGCTGGGATGACCTCGTGCGGCGCGGGCTGGTGGCCCCTGCCAGCCGTCGGGCCTTTCTCGCTCCCAAGTATTCGGATCTCTCCCCGATCAAGACGAAAGGAAAGCCAGCCTCGGAGATCATCATTCAGGAACGCGGGGAACGGTAATTGCCCTCGTACTTCCTTGACGCCAGCGCGTTGGTCAAGGCGTATATCCGCGAGCCCGGAAGCCGATGGGTCCGGCAGGTCCTGCGGCGTAAAGCCGTCGTCGCCTTTATTTCCCCCATCTCGGGAGCCGAGGTCGTCGCAGCGCTGGCCCGCAAGGAACGCACGGGCGACATGGACCGCGCGGTACGAGACCGGGTTGTCGCCGCCTTTCGCGCAGATTATCGGCGGCGATTCACGCATACCGCCCTCACAGCCCCTGTGATCGAGGAGGCGATGACACTGGTTTTGGCCCATCCTCTGCGAGGCTATGATGCCGTCCAACTGGCCAGCGCCCTCCTCCTTCGCGGGGTTTCCGGCCCATTGAGGCCACTCACCTTTGTCACGGCAGACCTTGTCCTTCTGCGCATCGCCCGCGAGAGAGGACTGGCAGCCGAAAACCCTATGGATCATCCCTAGCCGTCCTGGTGGAATCCCCTCCCCACCGGGGGCATCACGGCTCAGCCTGTGCCGGGAGCCCCGGAGGGGGGCGGTAGCGGGAACAACGGGATACCCTTTCGAGCCCCGATGGGCTTGTCCCACGCGTGGGGGCAAATTCGCTTGCTTGCACCTTCCTGCATCTGGTATTTTGCTATTATTCTGCCCAAAAATTAGAGGACTCGTGAACAGAGTGAGGATGGTCAAGGAAGTTTCAGTCGGAGAGGAGGGCGCTGCCATGCGACGCATGTGGTGGGGATTTATCCTGGCGCTGATTGTCGGATCGATCGCTCTGGTTCCTGGGGCTTGGGCGGCGAGCAAACCCCAGGTCGGCGGGACCCTGAACTACGCAGCGGGGGCTGATCCGGACAGCCTGGATCCGGCCAACACCGACAGCAACCCGGGTGAGGCCATAGGCCGGATGATGAACAACTTCCTGGTGAAGTTCGACGCCAGGCTGAACATCCATCCGGACCTGGCCACCAGTTGGAGCCAGTCCAAGGACGGGTTGACCTGGACCTTCAAGCTGCGGAAGGGCGTCAAGTTCCACGACGGGACGCCCTTCAATGCCGAGGTGGTGAAGTACAACTTCGACCGGTTCCTCGGCCCGGAGAAGCCTCTCAAGTCCAGCCTCCACACTCCAATCATCCAGTCGGTAGAGGTGGTGGACGAGTACACGGTGAAGTTCACCCTCAAGGTGCCCTTTGCGTTCTTCCTGAACAACCTGGCGCACAGTGCGACAGCTCTCGTGAGTCCCGCCGCCCACAAGAAGTGGGGCAAGGATCTGACCCTGCATCCGGTGGGGACCGGCCCCTTCAAGTTCGTGGAGTGGGTGCGCGGTGACCGAATCGTTCTGGAGCGGAATGACGAGTACTACGAGGGCAAGCCTCGACTGGACAAGGTCATTATCCGGACGGTGCGCGAGGATTCGGCGCGGGTTCTGGGCCTAGAGGCGGGAGATTACGATCTGATCGTCCGCATCCCACCGGAGGAGGTGCCGCGCCTCCAGCGGGAGGGGCGGGTCCGGGTGTATTCCGAGCAGAGCAACCGTGCCCTGCGGATCGGGATCAACGCCAGCAAGAAGCCCTTGGATGATGTCCGGGTGCGGCAGGCCCTGAATTATGCGGTGGACAAGGAATCCATCGTCAAGAACATCTACCAGGGGCTGGCCATGGTCATTCCGACGATGGTGGGTCCGCTCAATACTGGGTATGCCGCGGTGAAGGGCTATCCCTTTGACCCGACCAAGGCGAAAAAGCTCCTGGCGGAGGCGGGCTATCCCCAGGGGTTCAAGACGACCCTGTGGACGCCCAAGGGGCGGTACCTCAAGGACTTCGAGCTGGCCCAGGCCGTCCAACAACAGCTCGCGGCCGTGGGCGTCGAGGCCAAGCTGGAGACCTTCGAGTGGGGCGCCTACCTGTCGCTCCTGCGGCGGCCCAAGGATGAGTCCAAGCACGACCTGTACCTCATCGGCTGGTCCCCCTCGACGGGGGAGGCGCGCTGGGGAATCTATCCCATCACCGCCTGCGACCAGTGGCGCCCAAAGGGGTCCAATGACTCCTTCTACTGCAACAAAGACGTGGACCAAATGATCGACAAGGCCGTGGCCGCCACGAGCCTCAAGGAGCGAGACGCCTTCCTAAAGAAGGCCCAGGAACTCCTGGTCCAGGACCCGTCGTCCATCTACTTGCTGGCCACCAAGGAAACCGTGGGGATGTCTCTGAAGCTCAATGGGGTCATCAACTCGCCGCTGGAGCTGGTGTATGTGGACAAGGACACCTGGAAGGAGAAGTAACCTGAGCTAATCGCCGCAACGGACCGGGGGCGAGCGGATCCCGGACAGCCCGGGGCTCCGCCCGCCCCCTTGATTTTTCCGAGGGCGTCGTCAGCATGCTGCGCTTTATCCTTCACCGGATTTTCATGCTGGGCCCCGTCCTGTTCGGGGTGACCCTCGTCTCCTTCTCCCTCCTGCACCTCGTCCCCGGGGATCCGGCCGAGATCCTGGCCGGTCAGGAGGCCACCAAGGAGGATGTGGACCGCATCCGGGTCGAGTATGGCCTGGACAAGCCGCTGGCGGTTCAGTACGTGCGCTTCCTCGTGAATGCCGCGCAGGGCGATCTCGGTATCTCCATTCAGTCGCGCCATCCGGTGCGCGAACTGCTCTTCCAACGGCTGATTTTTACCCTGCAGCTTTCCCTGGCCAGCATTCTGGTGGCCTCGGCCATCGGTCTCCTGGCGGGGATCGTTTCGTCCACGCGGCAGTACTCGGTCTTTGACAACGCCAGCATGCTGGGCGCCCTCTTCGGGATCTCCATGCCCATCTTCTGGCTGGGTCTCCTGCTCATCCTGGTCTTCGCGGTGAAACTGCAATGGCTTCCGTCGGGTGGGACTGGAGGTCTGCGGTATCTCATCCTACCGGCCATTGCCCTGGGAAGCGCGTCGGCCGCCGTCATCGCCCGCATGACGCGGGCCTCCATGCTGGAGGTGACGCGGCAGGACTACATCCGGACGGCGCGGGCCACGGGCTATCGGGAGAGCGTGGTCATCTTCCGCCACGCCCTGAAGAACGCCATGATCCCGGTCGTGACGGTGTTCGGGCTGGAGTTCGGTACCATGCTGGGCGGCGCGGTCCTGACGGAGACGGTGTTTGCCCTTCCAGGCATCGGGCGGCTCCTGGTGGAGGGGATTTTCATGCGGGATTATCCCGTGGTGCAGGGTGCTATGATGGCGGTGGCCACGACCTTCGTCCTGGTGAATCTCCTGACGGACGTGGCGTACGCGTTCTTTGATCCGAGAATTCGGTACGAATGAGGAAGTGACAAAGTGACAGACAGCTGCAACGAAGAGCTTGCGGCCAGCTTTTCCTTTATCACTCTGTCCCTATGTTCCTTTGTCCCTGAGAAAGAGCGATGGCCGTTCAGGTAGCCGAGACATTGCGGGAGCGGCAAGAGCGAGTGGCTGCCGGCGGGGAGCTGGCCGACCTGTGGCGGCGACTCCGGCGGAATCGAGCGGCGATCGTCGGTGTGGTCATCGTCGTGGTCTTCGTGCTCCTGGCGGTCCTGGCCCCGGCCCTGGTGCCCTTCAGCCCAATCCATGGAGATCTCAACGATCGGCTGCAGCCCCCAAGCGTGACCCACTGGCTGGGAACGGACGAACTGGGCCGGGATCTGTTGAGTCGGATCCTCTTCGGGGCCCGGATATCGCTGGAAATCCAGCTCGTCTCCGTCGTGCTGGCGCTGATCGTCGGGGTGGCATTGGGGTCCGTGGGAGGCTATCTCGGTGGGTACGTGGACAACGTCATCATGCGCTGCATGGACGTCCTGCTGGCTTTTCCGACGATCTTCCTGGCGCTGGCGATCATCGCGGCGCTGGGAACTGGCCTCTACAACCTGATGCTGGCCGCCGGCATCGCCTCCGTTCCCCAGTTCGCCCGGATCGTGCGAGCCTCGATCCTGTCCCTCAAGGAACGGGAGTTCGTGGAGGCGGCAAGAGCCCTGGGTGGGGGAAGCAACCGGATCATGTTCCGGCACCTCTTACCCAACTGCCTGGCGCCTATCATCGTGCAGTCCACCCTCCGGATGGCCACCGTGCTGCTGACGGCATCCGGCTTAAGCTTCCTGGGGCTCGGCGTCCAGCCGCCGACGCCGGAGTGGGGCGCCATGCTGTCGAATGCCCGCAGCTACCTCATCGTGGCGCCCCACGTGGCCACCATCCCCGGTCTGGCCATCATGGTCGTGGTGGTCGGCTTCAACCTCTTCGGCGACGGCCTGCGCGACACCCTGGACCCCCGCCTGCGCCAATAATAAGGTGTCCGGTACCTATTTTAGGTGTCCGGTACCTATTTTTCGGCGACGGCCTGCGCGACACCCTGGACCCCGCCACCGCCAGTAGCAATCCGGAATCCCGAAAAACCGGGATAAGATCGGATGAAAGGGAAAGTCCCGGAGGAAGAATCTATGCGTCCGGGCCATCGCTGTTGGCGGTGGGACGTGGTCAGGATTTCCCGAGCGAAACCTCGGCCAGCTCGTTCCAGAGGTGGGCCGCCGCGAGCATGCCCAGATGGAGGTTGTCCAGGTCCAGCTTCTCGTTGGGGGCGTGGGCGTTCTCGTCGGGCAGGCCGATGCCCAGGAGCAGGCAGGGGGCCTTGAGCAGCCGGGTGAAGGTGGCGACCACCGGGATCGTCCCGCCGGTCCGGGTGTAGACCGGCTTCTTGCCGAATCCCTTCTGGATGGCCCGCGCCAGGGCCTGCATGGCCGGATGGTCGGTCCCGGCCAGCCAGGGCATGCCGCGACCGGAAACTTCCGTCACCTTCAGGCGAACGGTCTTGGGGCAGATTCGCTTCATGTGTTGGGTGAAGAGGCGGGCGATCTTGGCGGGGTCCTGGTTGGGGACCAGGCGCATGCTCACCTTGGCCATGGCCCGGGCCGGCAGGACCGTTTTCGCCCCCTCGCCGATGAAGCCGCTGTAGAGGCCGTTGACCTCCAGGGTGGGTCGGCACCAGAGGCGCTCCAGCGTGGTGAAGCCCTTCTCCCCGAAGAGCGCCGGGGCGCCGATGTCCTTCTGGAACTTCTTCTCGCTGAAGGGCAGTCGCGCTAGAGCGTGGCGCTCCTCGGCCGGCAGCTTCCGGACGTCGTCGTAAAACCCGGGGATGGTGATCCGCCCATTCCGGTCTTTGAGCTGGGCCAGCATCTGAGCCAGGGCGAAGGCTGGGTTGATGACAGAGCCGCCGAAGCCGCCGGAATGGAGGTCGCTGTTGCTCCCCTCCACGTCGAGCTGGAAGTAGATCAGCCCGCGGAGGCCGTGGGTGATGCCCGGGACTCCCTTGGCGATCATGGCGGTGTCGGAGATGACCACCACGTCGGCCTTGAGGCGATCCAGGTGCTTCAGGATGAATCCATCCAGGTTGGGGCTGCCAATCTCCTCCTCGCCCTCGATCAGCAGCTTCACGTTCACGGGAAGGCGGCCGGATGTCTTCAGGTGGGCCTCCAGCGCCTTCAGGTGCATGAAGACCTGCCCCTTGTCATCCACGGACCCGCGCCCGTACAGTTCGCCGTTGCGGACGGTCGGATCGAAGGGGCCGGTGATCCACAGGTCCAGGGGCTCGGGCGGCTGCACGTCGTAGTGCCCGTAGATGAGCGCCGTGGGCCTGCCCGGGGCACGCAACCAGTCGCCGTACACGACCGGGTGACCGCCGGTCGGCAGGACCTGAGCGTGCTCCAGCCCAATCCGTCGCATCTCCCCGGCGACCCACTCGGCGGCCTTCTGGACGTCGCCCTTGTGCTCCGACTTGGTGCTGACGCTGGGGATGCGGACGAAGGCCTTCAACTCCTCGACGAAGGCCTCGCGCCGCTCCTGGATGTAACCGATCGCGGGGTGCATACGGACCTCCAGCCACGGGGGGTGATCGGGATGACGGGGCGGAACTCTATCGCAATCCCCTTCGCCGGTCAAAGCTTTTGGTCAGGTTTGTCGGGTGGGCCACACGGCTGCACATTTCTCCGTTGCGCTCGGCGGCCTCCGGGTGGTATACACCTGGGCCCCTGGCGCCATCGCCTGCCAGGGTCGCAGGAGCACCCGGTGGGCTGGCTCGGGTCTCCCCGGGAGGAGACGAACATGGTTGGCGGGTTGGTGGACTGCCCCTGGTGCCAGGGGCTCAAGATGATGGGCTGCGTCACGTGTGGCGGCTCCGGCAATCTCCCGGCGAAACCCGGCGCGGGTGGACCCCAGACGCCCTGTCCCACCTGCCACGGCAACGGGGTGTGCCAGTGCACGGCCTGCCAGGGCACCGGGGTGAAGCAGGTCGTGCCATTCTGAGGTTCGAGCGCCTGAAGCCCGGGGCTCCGCGGTGAATCGGGAGGGGTGTGGCCATGCCTGTGCTAGCGTTCATCTTCTTGGAGTGCACCGTCGGCAAGGCGAAAGAAGTGGCCAAGAAGGTGGCCAAGATCGGCGGCGTCAAGATCTCCCACGCGGTGACAGGGGCCTATGACGTGATCGCCCTGATCGAGGCGCCCGACGTGAATGCCCTCGGAACCACCGTCGTCTCCAAGATTCAGGCGGTTCCCGGGGTGCTGCGCACGTCCACGAACGTCGTGGTGGAGTGAGTCCCCCGCACATCTGCTTCTCACCCCCCGCCTCAGTCTCCGCCCTTCCACCGCCGGTGGACCCAGAACCACTGCTCCGGATGGCGCAGCACCAGCCGCTCCAGGGCGGCGTTGTAGGCCCGGGTATTCTTCCGGATTGCCTCAGTGGTGTTCTCGCACTCCACCAGGGGTAGGGCTTCCTCGAACCGAAGCACATGTCGCCCGTCGGGCTCGCGCCAACTGGCCGCGGGGATTACCGGGGCGCCGGTGGCCAGCGCGAGAATGGCCAGGCTGCGGAAGGTCCCCGCCGGGTGTCCGAAGAACTCCACGGGGATGCCATCGCTTCCCCCGGCGTGCTGATCGAAGACATACACCACGGCGTCTCCGGCTGTCAGCCGCTGGAGGATTGCCTCCAGGGAGCCCCGCTTTGGCAGGACCCCGAAGCCCGCCCGGCGGAATCGGCGGGTCACCAGCGCGTCAAACCAGCGAGGCTGCAGCGGGCGGCGCACAAAGTGGAAGCGACCGCGGTACTGGGGGAAGGTCGAAATGCCGGCGAGGGTGGCCACCTCCCAATTTCCAAAGTGGCCGGTGAGTACCAGGAGGCCTTTCCCCTGGTCGGCTGCTCGGAGGATGGCCTCGAGGTTTTCCACCCGGACCATGGCGGCCCGCCGGGCATCGGAAAGCCAGTAAAACCTGAGGAACTCCACCACCAGGCGGCCGAGGTGGGCGTAGTGGGCTTGGGCCAGCCGCCGAATCTCCGCGTCCGTCACGACACTGCCAAAGACCCGCCGAAGGTTCGAGAGCACGACCCGCCGGCGGACGGGGAGCAGGTGATAGATGAGCCTGCCGGTGAGCGGCACCTCGACCTGGGCCGGTTCGGCGACGGCGATGGCCGATGCGCTGGTGGAAGCATGGGTGAGGGACAGGGCGATGGTTCTCAGGCGGTACCGGTCGAGCACCTCCCGCGCGGTCGGGCTGCAGGTCACTTGGGGCGCACCGTACCCGTCCCGCAGGACGGCGAAATCCTCCGGGCCGATATGCCCGAGGGCGGTCTCGCGGGGGAACAGCTTGAGGCACGCCTCCTTGGCGGCAAGGCGCGCGGCGAGGCTGGCCGCGCGCCCCGGCCCTTCTCCGCTGTCCCGCAGCTCCTCGGAGGAGAACAGCTTCTGGAGATCGTCCGGGGAATGCTCGCGCAGGAGGCGCTCAATGCGCGAGATCTCTACGCTGTCGATGCCGCAGCGGGTCACAGGGCGAGAACCGTCCCGCATCAGTTGCCGCTGGTGGGTAAGGCTCGAACGAGGAGCGCCACGTTGATGCCTCCAAAGCCCCGACTCAGGATGAGGCCGATGTCGCTCCGCGGTCGCTGGGGTGCCGGGGACACCGGCAGCGGCGCGAGCGCTGGATCCAGCGTGCGCAAGGTGGCCAGGCCCGGAACCACGCCGTGCCGGAGCGCAACCAGGGCCAGCACCGTCTCCAGGACCCCCGAGGCGGCCAGGAGATGCCCGAAGGCCCACTTGAAGGCGGTGAGGGGTGGAGGTGTGGCGCCGAAAACCCGCCGGATGGCCGCGGCCTCGGAGGCGTCGGATTGCCGCGTGGCGTTCCCGTGGGCGACGATCATCCCGACGTCGGCGGCAGCAATGCCGGCTTCGTCCAGGGCCAGGGTGATGGCCCGGGAGAGGCTGTTACCGTCCTCGCGGATAGCCAGCAGTCCTTCCGCGTCGCTGGTGCAGCCGCCGCCGAGGAACTCGCCCAGGGGCATGGCGCCGCGGGCGGCCGCGGCCGCGGCCGTCTCCAGGACCAGGGCTGCGGCCCCTTCGCCCAGCAGGGTTCCGCGGCGTGTGGCGTCGAAGGGTCGCACCGCGTCCGGGGCCAGCAGCCCGAGCCGGTGATAGTACAGGACGGTCTCCGGCTCGACGGGGGCGTCGTGCCCCACGGCGACGGCGCGGTCGGCCTCACCCCATCGCACCGCTTCCACCGCCTCCATCACCGCCAGGGCCCCACTCACGCTATGGTTCGTGACGCAGGCATTGGTTCCCTTCAGACCGTAGCGAATGCCGATGTAACACAGCACGTTGTTCGGCAGCGTCCGCAAGAGCCACATGGGGTTGACGGTGGAGGCGAGCTCGCGGCCGAAGGTCCGCAGGTCTCCCGCGGCGGCGGTGAGGAGCGGAAAAAATTCGTACTGGTTCTGGTAGGCGCCGCCGCCCGAGCCCACGAAGACTCCGGTGCGGTCGCCAAAGGTCACACTGGCCTCGGCATCCAGGGTCTCGCGGTATCCCGGGAACCCTGCGTCTTCGATGGCCCGACCGGCGGCGTACAGACCCAGGAGATCGGTCCGCCGGATCATCTTGTGAAGCTTGCGATCCTCCACGAGGGCCCTGGCGTCCATACCGGTGACCTCCCCCGCCATGGAGGTTGGCCAACCCGAGGCATCCCACTGCTGAATGGGGGAGATGGCGGACTGGCCGTTTCCCACCGACTTCCAGATCGCCTCCGGGTCCTTGCCGGCGGCGCAGACTGCTCCCAGACCGGTCACGAGGACTTTCGAGGATTCGGCCATCAACACTCCGTCCCTGCCATCCCCCGCTGGAGTCTTCGCTGCGTCTCCAACAGGGGAGGCGCCGCAGGAAGCTTACGACCCAGGGGTCGACCCGGGAACCTCCTCGGGGTTGCGGAAGACCAGACAGCTGTTGGACCCGCCGAACCCGAAAGAGTTGGACAGGGCCACCCGGATCCGCTGCACCCTGCTGCCGCCACGGACGATATCGAGGTCACACTCCGGGTCCGGCACCGCGAGGTTGGCGTTCACCGGCGCGAGCCCGTGATGAATCGCCAGGGCACAGACGGCCGCCTCCACAGCCCCCGCGGCCGCAATCAGATGCCCCATGAGACTCTTGGTCGAGCTGACGGCGATCTTGAAGGCATGCGGACCGAAGACCGCGCGCACGGCGGCACACTCGCTGCGGTCGTTCATCGGGGTGGAGGTGCCGTGGGCGTTTATGTAGTCCACATCGGGCGGATCCGCTCCCGCATCCACCAGGGCCTGCTGCATCGCCTGGATCGGACCGTCCCCGGATGGGTGGGAATCGGTGATGCGGTAGCTGCTGAGGGAATTGCCGTCCCCGGCGAGTTCGGCGTAGATCCGTGCCCCGCGACGGCGCGCGGCCTCCCATTCCTCGAGGATGAGGAAGGCGGCGCCCTCGCCCAGGACAAAGCCGTTGCGCGTAGCATCGAACGGGCGACTGGCCCGTTCGGGACTCTCATTGTCGGGCGACAAGGCGCCGAGGAGACAGAACCCCGACAGACCCACCGGGTTGATCATCGAGTCGAAGCCTCCGGCGAGGACCCAGTCCGCGGCGCCGCGGCGGATCAGCTTCATCCCCGTCCCCAGGGCTTGCCCCCCGGAGGCGCAGGCGGTATGGACCGCGGTGGCGTAGCCCAGGATCCCGAAGCGCTGGAGCAACAGGGCCACGCCGGTGGAGCATTGGCTGCGGCAGAAGGTGATGGGATTTGGGCCCGCGCCGTCACCGAGGAGGTGATCAGGGTGGAATTCCCCGTCCGCGGCGCACTGGTGGTGCGCCTCCACGAGGTCCGCAAACTCCACCCCCATCATCCCGGTGCCCACGGCACACCCCCAGCGCGTGGCGGTCGTCGCATCGGGCCGAATGCCGGCATCCCGCATGGCTTCCTCGGCGGCGGCCAGGGCGAAGGCGTGGGAAGGCTTGGCGAACTTGAGGAGCTTCCGGTCGTCGATGACACTCCGAGGATCAAACCCCTTGACCTCGGCGGCGATGCGGACGGGAAAGCCGCCGGCGTCGAAGGTGCGAATCGGCCCCACCCCGCTGCGACCGGCCAGAAGCGCTTCCCAGGTGCTCACACGATCGTTGCCCAGGGGAGTCACCATGCCCAGACCGGTGATGGCTACCCGGCGTCCTCGGCGCGTCACGTCCCCTCCTGTGGGAGCAAGGCCACCCGGGCACCGGCGACCTGCTTCCCGTTCGAGCGGGCGGCGATCACCACGGTGGCACTGCGACCCCCGGCCTGGGCCAACAGCCTGGCGTCGAGCTCCACCGTTTGACCGGGCGAGAGAAACGCTCGGAACTTCGCGTCCGACATGTGGGAGAAGCCAGGGGGGTTTCTCTCCACTGGCGGGAGGATGCGCCCGGCCAATGCTGCGGCGAGGCGCATTTTGGCATCCAGGAGCAGCGAGCCTGGGAAGACGGGGCGCCGGGGGAAGTGATCGGCGAAGAAGGGTGCCGACACCGGGATCTGCAGGGCGGCGCGCAGCCCCCCTGACGGGGATGCCTGGGCGAGGAGAAGTTCCGGGATCGTGAGACCCGGGAATCGGCCCGGCGTCGCGCCGGCCCCGCAGAGCAATCCAAACTGATCCTGGATCGCCCGGGGATCGTCGAACTCCTCCATGGGGAGCATCGGGCCGACACACTGGCTGAGTTGGAGCACCGGCGAGCCCTCGACGGAAGCCCAGCCCCGGTACGCCACCGCGTCCCGGTCGCAGCTTTCCAGCTCGGCCGCCAGATCCAGGGTCTGGCCAGGTCGAACGGCCCCCGAGAACTCCACGCGACCGGCAAGCCCGGCGACCGGGCGCCGTTGAAACGCGACCGCGGCCATGGCGGCCCAGGCGGCCAGCTGTCCGAGCGCCTCGGCCACCAGGCAGGATGGGAACTCGGCGAGCCGGTCGGGTATCGAGAACCGTCCCAGCGCCCGGCGCCCAGGCTGTACCTCCGTGATCCGATCCACGAAGGAGAAAGCGCTGAAGTGGTCACCCATCCGTCATCCGCGTCCCATCGCTCTCTGATCGACCGGCGCGGCTCCGCCCCCTGCCTGAGCGGCCCGCTGCGCCCGGACGACGACCTTGCAAAACGTCTCGGGGGTGAAGAGGCGGGGGATGTCAGCAGCCTTGAGGGGTGGGCGGATGCGCTCCGCCGGGACCTCCGTGAGGTAGTCCCGCAATCGCTGTAAGCCCACCTCCGTCACCATCCCGTTTTTCTCGAATTCCGCCTCGGGGAGATCTCCCCGGGCCTCTTCCACAATCTTGCCGCGAGGGATCTTCACTTTGAAGGCCCGTTCGAGGCGAAAGACGATGTCCAAGAAGTCAATGGATTCTGCGTCCAGCCCTTCAATGATGGGCACGGTGAGCGTGACCTGCTCGACATCGCAGCCCAGGGCGTCCGCCATGGTTTCGGCGACCTTGGGATAGACCTCCAGGATCTCCTCTTTGCTGATCTCGGGTAGTCTCATGCCTCGTCACTCCATCTTGAAGCCGCCGTCGACGTGGAGGATTTCACCGGTGATGTAGTCGGCGAAGCGGGACGCGAGAAACCAGACCGCGTACGCGACCTCCACGGGGGTGCCGAACCGCCGAAGCAGAATGCGCGATTTGACCTCCTCGCCGGCCCGCTCCCGCACCTCCCGGGACATCTCGGTTTCGATGACGCCAGGGGCCACGCTGTTCACGGTGATGCGCCGCGGCGCCAGCTCCACCGCCAGGGCGCGGGTGAAGGCATTGATGGCACCCTTGCTGGCGGCATAGTTCGTTTGGCCCCGCCCCCCCTTCTCCCCGGCCACGGAACTGACATTGATGATCTTCCCGGCCCGCTGAGCGATCATGTGGGGGACCACCGCGCGGGTCATGTTAAAGACGCCGCCCACGTTGGTGTCCAACACGACCTGCACGTCCTCGTCCTCCAGCAGGCCGAGCAGGTTGTCGCGGATCACGCCGGCGTTGTTGACCAGGACGTCGATGCGGCCGCAGCGCTCTCCGATCCGCTCCACGGCCGCAGCGCAGGCCTGGGGATCACGGACGTCCACCTGTGCCGCGGAGGTTCTCCAGCCAGCGGACCGCCCCGCGGCCAGGATCTCGGCCGCGGCCGCGGCGTCCTGGCGGTACAGGAAGGTGACATCGGCACCCTCGGCCCCGAACAGCTCAACGATGGCCCGACCGATTCCTCGGCTTCCACCGGTGACGACGACCACCTTGTCGGTGATTCCGGGATCCATCCCCACCCGTCGCCTCAGCCCGAAATGGAGTAGCCGCCATCCACCACCAGGGTGTGCCCCGTTACCATCCCGGCCTCCGGGAGGCACAGGAGGTAGACTGCCCCCGCGACGTCCTGGGGGGTGAGCACGGGGCCCGCCGGCGCGCGCTGGGCGTAGGCGGACAGCAGTTCCTCCCGGTTTGGGAAAAAGCGGAGGGCATCGGTGTCCACCACACCCGCACTTACCGCATTGACCCGAATGCCCCGCGGTCCGAGCTCCTGCGCCAGCGTCCGCACCAGGGACTCCAGGGCCGCCTTGGAGGCCCCCACGAAGCCGTAACTCGGAATCGCCCGGGACGCGCCAAGGCTGGAAATGGCGATAATCCGGCCGCCGGGCGGCATGAGGGGGACGGCCTGCTGCGCCAGCAGCACCAGCGCCAAGGCGTTCGTCTCCAGGCACCAGCGCCAGTGCTTGAGCGACATGTCCAGCGCCGGTCTGAGGATGCCGCTGGCTGCATTGCTCACCAGGATGTCGAGGTGATCGAACTGCCCACGGAAGGCGGCAAACACCTCCTCCACGCTGCTCAGATCCCCCACGTTCCCCTGGATCGCGCATGCGCGCCGGCCCAGGGTGCGGAGCTCAGCACAGACAGCCGCCGCCTCGTCGTGGCTGTTGTAGTAGTTGATGGCCACGTCACATCCAACCGCACCCAGCTTCAGCGCGATCGCGCGACCGATGCCACGGGACGCGCCAGTGACAAGCGCGATCTTCCCCCCCAAGGCCTCCATGCTTCACTCCCGGCTGCCCGTCGACACGGCGGGCGCCAAAACTCGGCGAGTATACCTGGAGGGGTACAGGACGTCAATTCTGCAATAGGGAGGTGCTGTTACACGGGGATTCCAGGGATTCCCCATCGCCCGGCTTCCCTCCGCCGTCCATGCCCGACGCCAGATGGACCCTGCGAGGAGCCAGGGGAACGCCTGGGAGAGGGGTGTGGCGTGCATCGCTCGAGAGGTCTTCCCCAGGACGGCGGACTCAGGGGAAGGGCGCACGGCGGCGGTTGCGAGTGGCCCCATCGCCCACACCGGCGTGCGGGCCGTCGCGGTACCCTGTCAACCCGTCTCAGCTCGGGGCCTCCCTACCTCCGGCCGCATCCAGAGGCGAGGGATGCCCCGCAGCTCTCCGATGGACCGGCGGGCGGCAAACCAGTGGTAGCACTCCCGAAGCGACGCGGCCAGAGGCCGGGGATGGAAGCCCAGTTCCTCGCGAGCGCGGCTCGAGTCGTAGAACCAGGTAAACCGGTTCAGGCGGGCGTGCTGGAAGGAGGGGTACGATTCGCGGTGCCGGATTGCCGCGCGGAGCTCTGCTGCTGCCGCCACGACCCATTCGATCCAGCTCGGCATGCGTCCGATATGGCGAGGGCGCATGCCGGCGACCGAGGCCAGGAGCTGCATCAACGCCAGGAACGAAACGTTTTCGCCGCCCAGGATATATCGGCGGCCGGAATGCCCCCGCTCCGCGGCCAGCAGGTGGCCGACAGCAACATCTCGGACATCGACAAGGTTCAGTCCGTTGGCGGGGATCCAGGGGATTCGCCCCTTCCAGAACCGCAGGCAGAATCGCCCCAGGGCCGACGATCCGTAATCCTCCGGCCCCGCCAGGAAGGCCGGATTCACGACTACCACGTCGCGTTCCTGGCCGGCCGAGGCCAGCGCCAGTTCCTCGGCGGCGCGCTTGGCCTGCACATAATCCACCCGAAGTCGGGGGAGGTTCCAAGGATCATCCTCCGTCAGGGAGCGTCCATTCGACGCCCCAACGGCGACGACACTTGAGGTGTGCACGACTCGCGCGCGCGCGGGGGCAGCCTCCAGGACATTTCGCGTTCCGGTGACATGGATCTCGCGTACCTGCGGTAGTGCGGGCCCCCAGACGGCGACCGGGCCTGCCGTGTGGAAGATGACGTCACAGCCTTGGCATGCCTCGTGGACCAGGCTGGCCCGGCGGATGTCGCCAACAAACCGCTCAACCGACCCCAGCGAGAATAAGGGATGGGCGGCGGGGGGCTCCAGCGACAGGCTGCGCACATGGCTGTCGAGGGCCACGAGCTGGCGGACGATTGTGAATCCCAGGAAGCCAGTGCCCCCGGTCACACAGACGCGCTTCCCGTACCAGAACCCGATGTCCGGCGTCATCCGGCTCCCCTCCAGTCGGGTCAGACACGGCATGCATCTACGCGCGGGGTGAGTCAGGAGTGCGCGTTGTCGGTCACGGGCGGCCGGGGCGGAAGGATAATTCCACCCGCTCGAATCACCTCCAGGCCGCGGCGCTCCAGCTCGTCCAGGTACACGTTGATGCCGATGGAGTCGCTGGCCATGTGGCCGGTGATGATGAGGTTTCCGGCCAGCTTCTGCTCCTGGGCCTCCTTCAGGTCGGCCTCGGGGAAATGCATCATGAGCACGGTGCCGACCCCCGCCTCGAAATAGGCCCGCAGCACATCCACGCCCCCGTTGGTGTAGCCGGCCATCGCGACGGCGACCCGCCCGGCGAGACGATCGGGGCCTCCCAGGCGGATCTTGGGCTCCGTGGCCGCCCGCTTCTGTTCCGGGATTTCTTGGAGCGCGGCGATGACGTCGGCCACCGTCGCCCGGCTCCCGGGAGGCTGGAAACGAGCCAGCTTCTCGGAGATGATGCGCCGGCTGATGATGTCGCAGGGGAGGTGGACGTTGAGGAAGGCGAGATTCAGAAGCTTCGCGGCCTGCAGGACGCGGCCGTAATTTCGGGGATGGCTATTCAGCTCCACGGATTGCATGCGCCGCTGGATGGCGGCTTCGGCCCTGGCGACGGGGACGCCGCACTCGACCATCTGGTCGATCTGCCGCGCGATGAGTGTCCAGCCGTGGAGCGAGGCCGTCCACTCGGGGTGATGGGTGAGCACGGCGTCGCAACGGAGCACCCGCGCCAGCAAGAGGTCGTCCACCCCGCAGTCAATGGTGGCCAGGATCCGGTGGACCTTGTCCCCCGGCAGGTGCACGCCGGAGTCGGGGGGAATCTCCTTGAGCCCCGAGAGATCCAGGGCGAGCTGGATGATCTGGTCGGTTGTCATCGCGGTCCCCACGGGTGTCGCCATGGTGCCCCCTCCCACCCTCCGCAGGATGCGGAGGCGTCCTTCCGTCTAACATGCACCGGCCTGCCGGTCAAGTGCCATCGGCTTTCCCTGTGCCAGCGGCTTTCCCCTTGACGAGGTTGGCGCTTTCGTTCTACATAAAGCATCCGCCTCGAGGTGCCCATGACTGCGCTGGCCTCACCCCTCATGCCCCAGGCCTGACATGACCCGCTACCTGGTCAGCCGCCTCTGGCAATCCCTCCTGGTTCTCTTTGGGATCTCCCTCATCGTCTTCATCATCCTGCACCTGACGGGGGACCCGGCCGTCCTCCTGCTCCCGCCGGATGCCACCAAGGAGGACATCGAGAACTTCCGAAAGATTATGGGATTCAACGACCCGCTCTTCATCCGCTGGCCTCCCTGGAATTCCCTGAACCCGCCGTGGCGCTTCTTCGCGGAAACGCAATACGGACGCTTCCTCACGGGGGCGATCGTCGGGAACTTCGGCACGTCCTTCCGGCACCAGCAGCCGGCCCTGGGCCTGGTCCTGGAGCGGATGCCGGCCACAATCGAACTGACCCTGGCGGCCATGGGGCTGGCGGTCTGTGTGGCCATCCCCGTGGGGATCCTCTCGGCCGTGCGGCGGAACAGTCCCGTGGATCACGCCGGAATGGTCATGGCACTGCTGGGGCAGTCCATGCCCGTGTACTGGCTGGGGATCATGCTCATCCTGCTCTTCGCGGTGCGGTGGAACCTCCTGCCGGCCTTCGGGACCGGGTCGCTGCGGCACCTCATCCTGCCGGCCGTGACGCTGGGCGCATTCTCCATGGCGCGGATCGCCAGGCTCACGCGGTCCGGGATGCTGGAGGTCCTGGGCCAGGAATACGTCCGGACCGCCCGGGCCAAGGGCCTGAGCGAGCTCCGGGTCATCGTGAAGCACGCGCTGAAGAACGCGGCGATCCCGGTCATCACGGTCATCGGCCTGGACCTGGGCACGCTCCTGGGCGGAGCCGTCATCACCGAGACGATCTTCGCCTGGCCCGGGGTGGGCCGCCTGGCGGTCCAGGCCATCGCCAACCGGGACTACCCGGTGGTGCAGGCGGCCGTGTTCAGCCTGGCTTCGATCTTCGTGGTCATCAATTTCCTGGTGGATGTGCTCTACACCTATGTGGATCCGCGGGTGGCATACAAATGACAGAAGAGCCGAGGTCCGATAGGGACAGCGATCCCGCCATGGCGGGACTGTCGGATGGGGCATGGGCTGAGCAAAATGAGTGAGGGGCGCGCCATTGCCCTGGAGGTGGCCCAGGCGCTTGAGCTCCGGGAACAACGGCAGGATCTCCGCCGCGTCCTGCGCGAACTGCTCCGGAACAAGGCGGCCTTGGCGGGCCTGCTGGTCCTCGGCGTGGTCGCCGCCTCCGCGGTCCTCGCGCCGCTGGTGGCACCCACCGATCCCACGGCGCAGGAGATCACCAGCCGGCTGAAGCCACCGGGCTGGATCTCGCCGGAGGGCCGGTTCAGCGTCTTGGGGACGGACCACCTGGGGCGGGACATCCTGAGCCGGCTCATCTTCGGGGCGCGAATCTCCCTCGTGATCGGGCTGTCGGCCGTGGCCATCGCGGGGACGCTGGGGACGCTCATGGGCCTGGCGGCCGGGTACCGGGGCGGGCGCGTGGACGACCTGTGCATGCGTCTGACCGACACCATGCTGGCCATGCCGTTCATCCTGCTGGCCCTGGCGGTGATCGCCGTCCTGGGGCCGAGCCTTCGGAACATCATCATTGTCCTGGGGATCACCAGTTGGGTCTCCTATGCGCGCGTCGTGCGGGCGGAGGTCCTGACCCTCCGGACCCGGGAGTTCGTGGCGGCAGCCCAGGTCCTGGGCGGCGGCGGCGGGCGCATCGTCTTCCGGCACCTTCTCCCCAACGTGCTCACGCCCGTCATCGTGATCGCCACGCTGGAAGTGGCCCGGATGATCATTCTCGAATCTGCCCTGTCGTTCCTGGGCCTGGGAATCCCCCCGCCGACGCCGACCTGGGGGGGTATGCTGGCGGACGGACGGGCCTACCTGTCCACCGCTTGGTGGCTGGCCACGTTCCCGGGGCTCTGCATCATGCTCACCGTCCTGGGGATCAACCTGCTGGGGGACTGGCTTCGCGATGTCCTGGATCCGCGGCTACAGATCTAGCGCTGAACGAGGGGATAGGGACGTCATCAACGTTGGGAAGGTAAAAGGAGGGGAGCCATGCGAAACATTGGGGGATGGGTCTGGGGGGCGGTCCTGCTCGTTCTGCTGGCGCCGGCGGCCTGGGCGGCGCCCAGCGGCAAGGTGGTGGTGGCCCAGGGGGTGGATCCCACGACGCTGGACCCCCACGACCACGAGGAGACGCCGGCCTACAACGTGCTGCTGAACCTCTACGACACGCTGCTGGTGAGAGACAAGGACTTGAAGATCGCTCCGTGGCTGGCCACCTCCTACAAGTTGGTCAATCCCACCACCTGGGAGTTCAAGCTGCGCCAGGGGGTGAAGTTCCACAACGGGGAAGCGTTCGATGCCGAGGTGGCCAAGTTCAGCCTCGAGCGGCTGGCCAACGCGGCTCTCAACCTGCGCATGACGGCCCTGCGGATCATCGACCGGGTGGAGGTGAAGGACAAGTACACCATCCACATCATCACCAGGAAGCCGTTCCCGACCCTGGACGCGCAGCTCGCGTTGCGGGGCGCCATGGTTCCCCCTGCCTACTTCAAGGAGAAGGACAAGGCGCACCTGGCGCGGAATCCCGTCGGGACCGGACCGTTCAAGTTCGTCAAGTGGGTCAAGGACGAGCAGATCGAGATGGAGGCCAACGAGCAGTACTGGAAGGGGGCTCCGAAGATCAAGACCCTGATCTTCCGCCCGATCCCCGAAGAAACCACCCGGATGTCCGCCCTCCAGACGGGGGAGGTGGACCTGGCAACCAACGTTCCTCCCCACATGGTGAAGGAGATCAAGAACCATCCCAAGGTGACGGTCTCCTCCGCGCCGAGCGTCCGGACCATCTTCATCCCGCTCTACACGGTGCAGTGCGAGCTGATCCAGGGCTCATGGGACTGCACCAAGGCCGTCCAGAGCCCGGTGGCCAACCCGAAGGTACGCCAGGCCATCAACTACGCCGTGGACGTGGATGCCATCATCAAGAATGTCCTGGAGGGGCAGGGCATCCGCACGGCGACACCGCTGACCTCAAAGCACTTCGGCTATGATCCCAAGATCAAGCCGTTTTCCCACGACCCCGTCAGGGCCAAGAAGCTCTTGGCGGAGGCTGGGTATCCCACGGGCATTGACCTGGTCTTGAACTCCCCCAGCGGCCGCTATCCCAAGGACAAGGAGGTCGCGGAAGCGGTCGCCGGCCAGCTCACCAAGGCCGGCATTCGGACCCAGCTCAAGGTGCACGAGTGGACCACCTACCTGAACAATATCGCCTATCGCCACGGCGGGGCGCCCATGTGGCTCATCGGCTGGGGGAATACCACGTGGGATGCCGACGGCACCCTCGTCCCCATGTTCCGGACAGGGCAGCTCCTGGCGAATTACTGGAATCCGGACTTCAACGCCCTGCTGGATGATGCCCAGACCAACATGGATCCCAAGAAGCGGCTGACGATGTACTCGAAGGCCAGCCGGTTCTTCCTGGATGATCCCCCGGCCATTCCCCTCTACCAGCAGATCGACAACTATGGGGTCAACCGGAAATTGAATTGGACCGCCCGATCTGATGAGCGCATTGAGGGGTTGAGCATGTCGTTCAAGCCGTGACCGAAGCTGTCAGCCTTCAGCGGTCTGCCAACTGTGGATCGGTGAAAGAGTGGGTTGGCGGAGTGGGGATTCGCCCTGGGGGTGAGGGGTCTCCGCTGAAAGCTGATGGCTGACGGCTTTCGAAGCGTCGGGGTAGGTCCCATGTATGCTGTGTGTGTGACCGTCCAGGTCACGCCAGACCATATTCAGGATTTCATTCGGGCGACCCTCGAGAATGCCCGCGAGAGCCGCAAGGAACCCGGAAACGTGCGGTTCGATATCCTGCAGGCCGAGGCCGAGCCTGCCCAGTTCTTCCTCTACGAGGTGTACCGGGAGAAGGAGGACTTCGCCCGACACCAGCAGACGGCCCACTACCTCAAGTGGAGGGAGAGCGTGGCCCCCTGGATGGCCGGTCCCCGGCAAGGCGTCCGCCACATCAGTCTGTTTCCCGATGCGGATGGTTGGGGATGAGATCGTGAGGCGTGCGGCGTAAGGGGTGAGGGGACGATGCATTTGCCGGCACATGTGACGATCTGCGAAGTGGGGCCGCGGGATGGGCTGCAGAACGAGGCGAGGAAGGTCCCGACGCCCGACAAGATCCGGCTGATCGAGGCGCTCACCGATGCGGGAATCCAGCGGATGGAGGCGACCTCGTTTGTGGCGCCGAACTGGATCCCCAACCTGGCTGATGCGGGCGAGGTCATGGCGGGGATCCGCCGTCAGCCCGGCGTAACCTACGCCGCGCTGGTCCCCAACCTCAAGGGGCTGGAGCGGGCGCTGGCGGCCAGCGTGGACGAAGCGGTGATCTTCCTGTCGGCCAGTGAGACCCACAACCGGAAGAACATCAACAAGGGCGTCGCGGAGGCGCTGGAGACCTACCGCGAGGTCGCGGCGGCCGTGGAGCAAGCCGGCTTGCGCCTGAAGGGCGCGATCTCTACCAGTTTCGGGTGCCCTTATGAGGGCGATGTGGATCCCCTGGGAGTCGTCGGCATCGCGATGGCGCTGCTGGAAATGGGCGTGGACGAGATTGGGCTTGCCGACACCACGGGGATGGCGAATCCCCGGCAGGTCTTCTCTCTAGTTTCGCGGCTGGCAGAGCAGGTCCCAATAGGGATGATCAGCCTGCACTTCCACGACACGCGGGGAACGGCCTTGGCGAACGTCCTGGCCGGCCTTCAGGCGGGCGTGACGATCTTCGACGGATCGGTGGGCGGCCTGGGTGGCTGCCCGTATGCCAAGGGCGCCACCGGGAATGTCGCCACCGAGGATCTGGTGCACATGCTGCACGAGATGGGGATTGAGACGGGCGTCGATCTTCCGAAACTCATCGATTCTGCCCGCCTGGCGCAGCAACTCGTCGGCCGCGCCCTGGACAGCCACCTCACCAAATCCGGCCCGGTGAACCACCAGCCGGGCAGTTCAGCGACCGGCTCCCGAGACACCTCCCGGATCTCGCCGGTCGGTATCAGGTTCGGATCGGCCGGCAGGAACCGGCTGCACGACATCTGGAGCACGTGATCCAGGATCGTCCCGCCGCCGGCGAAGTTCCAGTACGCGTGATTGGTCCGGTTGACGGGCGTGACCCTGTCCGTGCGGGCCAGGTACTCGAAGGTCAGCTCCCCCTGATCCGTGAGGGCAGAATCGCCGTCACCGCCAGAGTGCCCGGGTACCCCTCCTCGCCATGGGGACTCTGGTAGCTGAACACGACCCGGTTCCGGCTGATCTCCGCGCTCCACAGCACCTTGTCGAAGCCGGTGTTACCGCCATGCAGGTGAGTCCGTCCCTGCTCGTGGGATGCCAGGTGGTACTCCCGGCCGTCCAGGGTGAAGCGGCCGCCTGCGATCCGGTTGGCGACGCGGCCGATCGTGGCCCCGAAGTAGGGGTGGGGCCAAACAGCCTGTCCGTGATCTTCATCGCCGCACATCCCTTATCGTCCGGGATCGTCCCGAAGCTTCTGGAGAGTCATAGGGCTTGGATATGCTGACGTCCATTAGCCCTTTGCGGGCTCTGGGACCTTTGCGGGGAAAGATTTGGGTTCAAAGTCCGGCGAGGATCCGGCGGGCGGCGGGGCCGATGTCGCCCAGATGCTCGACCACTTGGACACCGGCGTCGCGGAGCGCGGCGATCTTGGCCTCGGCCGTGCCGATCCCGCGGGAGATGATGGCGCCGGCATGGCCGAACCGCATCCCCGGCCGGGCATACCGCCCCGAGACATAGGCCACGACGGGCTTGGTGAAACTTCCTGCCTTGATCAGCGCGGCCGCGTCCTCCTCGTTGGTGGTTCCGATCTCGCCGAAGAGCGCCATCATCTTGGTATCCGGGTCTCGCTCATACAGGGGTAACAGTTCATTCCACGTGGCCCCGATGAAGGCATCTCCCCCCACACCGATCGCCGTGGACTGGCCGACGCCGGCCTTGGTGAGATAATAGCAGAGAGTGGTCGTCTGTCCCCCGCTCCGGGACAGCACACCGCACGGTCCCGGACGGAATGCCGTCCGCATCAGTTCCGGTCGTCCCCCGATCACCCCGATGATGGCCTTGCCCGGACTGACCACGCCGATGGAGTTGGGCCCGATGACCACGGCCTGGCAGTCCCGGGCTCGCTGGATGATCTCCAGCATGTCCTGCTGGGGGACGCGCTCGGGGACGAGGAGCACGAAGCGCAGGCCGGCGTCCAGGGCCTCGAAAGCCGCGCTCTTGGCAAAGCGGGGCGGCACGAAGATCACCGAGGTCGAGAGCCCCGGGTGCTTTTCCCGAGCCTCCTCCACCGTGTCGTAGACCGGGACCCCAGTCACCTCCACCCCGCCGCGCCCGGGCGTGACGCCTGCCACGATGCGGGTGCCATATTCCCGCATCATCTGGATGCGGAACTGGCCTTCCTTACCCGTGGCTCCCTGAACCACGACCTCTGTGGTTTCATCCAGAAGGATCGCCATCTTGCCTTCTCCCGGCCTGGGCGAATGCTGCAGCCTGCCTGCTGCCACCTGCCTACTGCTTTCCGGCGGCCTTGGCGATGAACCGGTCGCGTGTCACTATGATGCGCTGATGGCGGCACTCGCCGATCTTCTCCCGGCCGTCGTGGGCGACGGCGGTGAAGGTGAGCTTGCGGCCCTCGATGGCTATCACCTCAGCCTCGGCCCGCACCTCCAGGCCGACGGGAGTGGCGGCGAGATGGGAGACGTCGAGCCAGGTGCCCACGGTGGTCTCGCCTGGGCCAAGATGCTTGGCGACGGCATCCACCGCGGCGGTTTCCAGCAGGGCCACCAGGCTGGGCGTTCCGAAGACGGGGACGTCGCCGCTGCCCCAGGCCTCGGCCGTCTTCTCCGGGGTCACCCGCATGCTGGCGCTGCCACGCAGCCCGATTTCTAATCCCATTCCGTTCACCCCATTCAGTGGAAGCCGTCAGCCTTCAGCCCTCCGCTGTCAGGCCAAAATCCCTTGCAGCCCCAAGGCCAATGCCAGCGGCGAATCCACCCATCCACCCAGACCCCTGGCGCTCTGAGAGAGTCCGTCGGCTGACTGCTGATGACTGCCGGCTAGCCCCGATCCGAAAAACAACCGGGCGTAGAATCGGCATCTCCGTCTACGCGAGCCTCCGAGGAGGGAAATACCCTTGGCCCCCTATAGGTGGCCTCAGGGCCCCGCTGACCCATCCCTTCTCCGCCGCTCTCTCGGCGTCTCCCTCCGGGCCGGAGGCCGCAGGGCATACCGCCTCCGCGGAATTTCGGATCAGGGCTAGTTCCGATACACAGGGGCCCGCCCCGCCGCCTCCCCGTTTGCAACGAAGGCCTCCAGGCCGGGGAGCGGGACGTGGAAACGCACAACATTCTTCCCGCGGATCTCGCAATCCAAGAGACACCCCAGGCACTCCGTGCAGACGCCGCGCTTCACCTCGGCCAGCGTGGGCTTGAGGCGAGGGCGGCCGTCGTCCCCGATGACGAGCACGGGCCCGGGACTCTGCGCCGCGCACACCGTGGCGCAGGCCTTGGACTCGCAGGTGGGGCAGGCCGTCGTATCAACAGTAATGCTGCCTCCGGAGAGCACCTCGAATGCCAGGGTCATACCGTCCTCCCGGCATCCCCCGGCACCCCTCCAGTCGCGTTGCACCAGCGCTGGTGCAGGTCGCGAAAGGCCCAGGCCGCGTCCCGCTCGTCCACGTCGCGACCCAGGAGTTTCACCCAGGGGGATTCCGTGAGGCCGTGGTCGTGAAAGACCTGAATCGCTTCCTGGTCGAATGCTCCCCGAAAGGTGAAGAGCATGGGGATATTCGGCTTGCCCCTGGAGGCGGGGTAGAGCTCCTTGAGGGCGGCGACGATCCCCCGCGCCGTATTGTCCAGTTGCTGGCTGCTGATGCACGAGAGAAAAAGGTAGCCCTGGATGTTGGGCTGGGAGAGAATCACCTTGGTGATCCGGTACATCTTCGAGGCCGACGGATTGCCGGAGGTATCTGCGAAGTTCACGGGGTAGTAACCCAAGGGGACCAGCTCGTCCATGGCCGTGAGGCTGGCGCCCGTCCCGACGCAATCGAAGGCGATCGGAATCTTCCCCAGCCCCCGGGTGAGCGCGCCATCCGGGTCGAGTTGGATGAAATGGGCAGTCCCCCGATGATCGCCCTGGTCGATGCTGCCGGCGATGATCTCCAGGGGGGTCGGGGCCCGGCCGGTCTCTTCGGTCACGCGGAGGCCGAGTTCCGGCTGGCGCCAGATCGCATCATCGTCGATGTCCACGCGCGCATCGGCGGCCACGGGCCCTTCGGGCGTCAGGGCCAACGGATTGATCTCGACCAGCTTGCCATCGTACCTCCGGTACGCGCGATACAGGTTGCAGAGCACCGGGGTCAGGGACTGGATGTCGGCGCTGGTGGCCCGCGGGGTGCGGCGGATGATGTTCCGGGCCACGTGGTCGGGCAGGCCCTCGAGGATGTTGATGGCCGCCTGGAAGGTGGGGGCAGGGTCTTGTGCCGCTGTAGCCTCGATCTCGACGCCTCCCTGAAGAGAGAGGAGGACAACGGGTTGGCGGCACGAGGGGTCGGCCGTCACCGCCAGGTAGGCCTCGCGCTGGATGGTCAGGCGCCGCTCGACGAGCACGGCCTCCACAGGGAGGCCGTGAATCGTCTCGCCCAGCAAGGCGCAGGTCGCCGTGCGCACCTGCTCCGTGGTGGCGGCGAACCGGATACCCCCCGCCTTGCCTCGCCCCCCCGTCAGGACCTGCGCCTTGACGGCGACGGGGAATCCCATTTCCTCTGCGATCCTGGCCGCCTCGATCTGATTCCGCGCCAGGCCCCCCCTGGGAACAGGGATGCCCATGCGGCGAAGCAGTTCCTTGCCTTGGTATTCGTACAGTCTGGCCATGGAATCAGTCTGCCTCGCAGGTCCCTCGAAGGATCCCGGCACGCGGGAATACCGCGATGGGGTACAGATGTCGGGTGGGGTCAAATCCCAGGGAGGCCCCGCTTCAGGTAACCTGTCACCGTCCCTGGAACCTCGGCGGGCGCCTGGACAGGAAGGCGTCCAGCCCCTCCTTGAAGTCGCGGCTGCTGAAGGCCTTCACGAATTGCTGCTGGATGGCTCGCGGCGGCCGGCGGTGCCCCTCGATGGCGATCCAGTTGACGGCCTGCTTCGCGGTGCGGATCGTGAGGGGCGCATTGACGGCGATCTGGCGAACGAGGGCCAGGGTGAAGCCCTCCAGCTCGGCATCCGGGACGACGTGGTTGACCAGACCCACCTCGAGGGCGCGCCGGGCATCGAGGGGCTGACCGCTGAAGAGGATCTCCTTGGCCACGGCCGGGCCCACCAGGCTGACGAGCCGGGCGGCCACCCCCGGATTTACGGCGGCGCCCAGCTTGGCCGCCGGAATCCCAAGTTGTGCCGACTCCCCGGCAATGCGCAGGTCGCAGGCAGCCAGGATGTGACATCCCCCTCCCATCGCATAGCCCTGGATCATCGCGACCACGGGGAGCGGACACCGCACCAGACTATCCAGCGCCCGGACGACCAGCCTCTCGAAGGCGTGGGCGGCCTTCGGATCGGTGAAGGCCGGCAGCTCACTGATGTCTGCCCCCGAGGCGAAGGCCTTGCCGCCGGCGCCGCTCAGGACCAGGCTGCGGACGGTGGGCTGGCGCTGCAAGCGCCGCACGAGCTTGGGCAGCGCCTCCCACATCCGGCTGGTAATGGCGTTGCGCACGTGGGGGCGATTGAAGATGAGGCGGGCGTAGCTCTCGCTTTCCTCGACCAGGATCTCGGGCGCGTCTTCTGCCATGACCATGCCTCTAGGTATTCGCGGTCCGCACCGCCTCGGCGACGAGGTCGCCCATCCGGCGGGTGCCGACCGTCTGGGTTCCGGGCTGCTGGATGTCCGGGGTGCGGTATCCCTGATCGAGGACGCGGCTCACCGCCGCCTCGATGGCGGCGGCCGCCTCGGCGGCCTTCAGGGAGTAGGTGAGCAGCATCGCGGCCGAGAGGATGGCGGCGATGGGGTTGGCCCTATCCTGCCCGGCGATGTCCGGGGCGCTGCCGTGGATGGGCTCGTAGAGGCCGACGCCGTTGCCCAGGCTGGCGGAGGGCAAGAGGCCGATGGAGCCGGTGAGCATGGCGGCCTCGTCGCTCAGGATGTCCCCGAAGGTGTTCTCGGCCAGGATGACGTCGAAGCTCGTGGGCTGCCGCACCAGTTGCATGGCGGCGTTGTCCACGTACATGTGCTCCAGGCGGACGTCGGGATAGGCCGCGCCGACGGCGGTGACCACCCGCCGCCAGAGCTCGGAGCTGGCCAGGACGTTGGCCTTGTCCACGGAGGTGAGGCGCCTTTGCCGTCGCTGGGCCGCCTCGAAGGCGACCCGGGCGATGCGCTCGATCTCCGGCGTCGTGTAGATCAGGGTGTCCACCCCGCGCTCTCCGCCCGGCACCGTCTCGATCCCCTTGGGCTCGCCGAAGTACAGGCCCCCGGTCAGCTCCCGGACGACCAGGAGGTCCACGCCCTGGAGCACCTCGCGCTTGAGGGTCGAGGCGTCGGCCAGGGCCGGGAAGGCCTTCGCCGGTCGGAGGTTGGCATAGAGGTCGAAGGCTTTGCGGAGGGCGAGAATGCCCTGCTCCGGCCGGACCTTGCGCGGGAGGCTATCCCACCGGGGGCCGCCCACGGCCCCGAAGAGGATCGCGTCGGCGCTGCGGCAGACGGCCAGCGTCTGGTCGGGAAGGGGCGTGCCCGCGACCTCGTAGGCCGTGCCGCCGACGGGCGCCTCCTGGAACGTCAGCGCCAACTGGAAGCGCGGGGCGGCAGCGCGCAGGACCTTCACCGCTTCCCGCGTCACCTCGGGACCGATGCCATCTCCTGGCAACACGGCGATGGTGGCCATGGGGTTCCTTTCCGATTCCTTCTAACATGCGCCGAGAAACAGGGTCAAGCGCAATTCCCCAGATCGTGCCGGCCCCAGGCGGCGGTCGTGGCCCGGCGAGGTTGACGGGCTCGACGATTCGTGGTAGCGGAAAGCCATGCGCCTGACCCCGGGGCAGTGTCACGGGCATTCCGGGCGCGAAGCGAAGGCTGGTCGCGATGCAGGTAGAGTCGGCCGAGTTTCTGGTGAGTGCGGGACGGCCCGACCAGTTTCCGTGGGGGGCCTGGCCCGAGGTGGCCTTCGCCGGCCGGTCCAACGTCGGCAAGTCCTCCATGATCAACCGGCTGCTGGGCCGCCGGCAGCTCGCCCACGTCAGCGCCACGCCCGGCCGGACGCGGACCATCAATTTCTACCGGGTCAACGACGCATTCCTCTTCGTAGATCTCCCGGGCTACGGCTACGCCAAGGTCTCGCGCGCCGTCCAGGAGGCCTGGTGGCGCCTGGTGGAGACGTACCTCACCCAGCGCCCGCAGCTCCGGGGGGTGATCCACATCGTGGATGCGCGCCATCCCCCGACCCCCCTGGATCGGGACCTGGAAGCCTTCCTCGCCGCCGTCGGCGTGCCGTCCCTGGTGGTCCTGACCAAGGCGGACAAAGTCGGCCGAGGCGACCAAGGGGCGGTCCAGCGCAGGGCGGCGGAAACCCTGAGCCTCCCCTCGGCCGACGCGCTGCTCTTCTTCTCGGCCGAGACGGGAGAGGGTGTGGTAGCTCTCTGGCGGGCCATCGAGGAGCAGTTGCGGACCCCCGCAGGCGTCGCGGGACGCGCCGGCGGGAGGAGCTCCAGACGTCCCAGGGGACAGTCTGCGTAAACGGGGGATCGCCGGAATTTCCTCCGAGATTCACATTGACGCCCCGAGGGTCACCTGTTAGAGTGCCAGTGCAGCGCGAACGGAGAGTCGGCCGGGGGTTCCCCGGCCGTTGGTTTCTGTCGGCGAGGATCAGCAAGAATGCGAGAGCGGCGCGTGAGCCCGTGGGGTGCTGTGATGGTCGTGGCCGGCGGGGTGCTGGGCGGATGCGCCCAGGCGGTCCTGCCGTCGGGTGGGAGCTGGGTGTCGGAGGCCGGGCGCGTTGCCCTCCCCGCTTCGCCAGCGCGGACGGATCCGCGGCTGGACCAGCGCGCCTACTACGCCTACTCCATGAGCGTCTGGGCGGAGATCCAAGGGGACCTCGACGGGGCGGTGCGCTGGGGGCGGGAGGCGCTGAGCGCGGATCCCGCGTCCGCGAATCTCCGCATCCACCTCGCATCGGTGTACCTGAAGAAGGGGGATTTCCGTGCCGCCCTCCTGGAGGGCGAGGAGGCCCTGAACCTGTCCCCGACCAACATCCAGGCGCACCTGCTGATGGCGGCGGCCTACCAGGGGCTGCGGAATGTCCGGGGGGCCGAGAAGCACTACCGGGAAGTCATCCGCCTGGATCCCCGACGATCCGAGGCCTACCTGTTCCTGGGAAACCTGTACCTCGAAGCGCGGAACCTCCCCGAGGCCATCCAGGTCTTCGAGGGGCTGGCCCAGGCGGATCCGAACAGCCACTTGGCCCGCTACAGCCTGGGTCGCATCTACCTGGAGCTGAAAGAGCCGGAGAAGGCCCGGCAGCACTTCCAGGCGGCCATCGAGCGGAACGAGGATTTCGATCCGGCCTGGGTGGGCCTGGCGGCGTCCTTTGAGGTGCAGGGTCGGTACGAGGAGGCGGCCCGGGTGTACGATCGCGCCCTGGCGGAAGAGCCCGACAACCGGGAGTTCCGCGAACGGCTAGGCCAGATCCACCTGCGCCGCGGCGATCTGGACGCTGCCCTGGCGGCCTATGAGGAGCTGCGGCGGGCCGACCCGACCAACCTGCTGGTCCAGACGCGGATTGGCCAGATCTATGCCGAGAAGAAGGCGTACGATCAGGCACTGGCCATCTTCCAGCAGGTCCTGGTGCGAGAGCCGGCCAACGGCGAGGCGCGCTTCGCCCTGGGCCTGACCTTGGAGGAGCTGAAGCGGTACGACGAGGCGCTGGAGGTTCTGGGGAAGCTCTTACCCCAGGATCCCCGGTACGTGGACGCGCTCCTGCACCGCGGCTACATCTACGGCCAGCAGGAGCAGTTCGACCTGGCCACGGCGGCCTTCACCGAGGCGGCACGCCTGCGACCGCGAGAGGGGAACGTCCCCTACCTGCTAGGGGTCACCTACCTGCAGAAGAAGGACTACCCTCAAGCGATCCTCCAGTTCGAGAAGGCGGTGAGCCTCGATCCCAGCAACCCGCAGTACCACTACCAGCTCGGCGCCGCGCTGGAACGGAACCGGCAACTGGATCGCGCCGAGGCGGCGTTCCGGAAGGTGCTGGAGCTGGATCCGAAACACGCCGATGCCTACAACTACCTCGGCTACATGTTTGCCGAAGAGGGGATCAAACTGGAGGAGTCGGTGGCCCTGGTGAAGAAGGCGCTGGAGCTGGAACCCGAGAACGGCGCCTTCATCGACAGCCTCGGCTGGGCCTACTTCAAGCTGGGGCGGATCGACGAGGCCCTGGCGGAGCTGCTCCGGGCGGTGCGATTCTCCCGCCGGGATGACGCCACCATCCGGGACCACCTGGGGGACGCCTACTTCACGAAGGGCATGATCCAGGAGGCCATCCGGGAGTGGGAACGCTCCCTGGAACTGGACGGCAGCAACGAGGCCGTCCGCAAGAAGCTCGAAGACGCCCGCCTGCGCATCTCCCGCGACGCTCCCCGCGCTCCGCACTGATGGCTCCGGCCCGGGCGCTGGCGAGAGCGGCCCCGCGGCTCCTGGCGACGGGGCTGCTCCTGGCCGTGGCCTGCGCGGTGACGCCGGAGGCCCCGGAACGGCTGCCGCCCCCGGCAGCGATCCATCCGGAGACTCTCCTGGAGCGCCTTTCGGTCGAGGAGGCCGGGGTGACGACGCTGCGCGGCCTGGCGACCGTCCGGTATGAAGGGGCGGCGGACAGCGGGTCGGCCCGTCAGGTGGTGGTCGTGGCGCTCCCGGATCGCGCCCGGCTGGAGGTGCTGAGTCCCGTGGGGACGGCCGTCCTTCTCCTGGTGATTCGGGGAGAGGACCTGGCACTCCACGCGCCGGCTCGACGCGAGTACGGCGTGGGTCGGGCCACGCGGGAGACGCTGGGCCGGCTGATCCGATTCCCGGTCCCGCCGGGCGTGTTGCTGCGCCTCCTGGTCGGGCTCCCCCCCCTGCCGGTGCGGCCGGGCGATCCACGGGCGCAGGTGGTCCAGGAGGAGCGGGCCCTCCGGGTGGAGTCCGTGGACGGACCGTTCTGGCAGCGGCTGTGGACGGATCCGGAGGGAACCCGCCTGGCCGCTGGCGAGCTGTGGGAGGCCGGCAGGCTCCTGCTGCGGTTCCGGTTCCGCGAGTGGAATCGTTTCGAGGGCACCGCGTTTCCCTCTCTGGTGATCCTGGAAAGCGGGTTGGAGGGAACGCGGGTGACGATCCGGTACGAGGCGGTGCGACTCAACGGGCCGGTCGAGGCCGATCTCTTTGAGCTGCCCCGACCCGCGGATCCCGGCACGCGGATCCTCGATCTGAGCCGCGGGCCTGCGGCCGGAGACCCGAATCGGTGGATGAGCTAGTCATCTCCTCCCCGGCCAAGATCAACCTGTATCTCGAAATCGTCGGCCGCCGCTCCGACGGCTACCACGAGATCGAAACCGTCATGCAGCTGGTGGATCTGTGTGACCAGGTCCGCCTTCGCCGGAGCCCGCGGGGCATCCGGGTCAGCGTGACGGGCGCCGACCTGCCGCCGGGCCGGGGGAACCTGGCCTGCAAGGCGGCCGGGCTCCTCTTGACGACGGCGGGCATTTGCGGGGGGGTCCAGATCCACTTGGAGAAGCGGATCCCGGTGGCCGCGGGCCTGGGCGGGGGCTCGAGTAACGCGGCGGCCGTCCTGGCCGGGCTCAACCGGCTCTACGAGCTGAGATTCAGCCGGGAGCGGCTCCAGGCATGTGGGGCCCGGGTGGGTAGCGACGTCCCGTTCTTCCTGGGCGACGGCCTGGCGCTGGCCACCGGACGGGGCGAGGTGCTCCAGCCCCTGCCACCGTGGCCGCGGCAGTGGCTGGTGGTGGCCAATCCCGGGATCCCCATCTCCACCGCGTGGGCCTACCGGGAGGCGAGTTCAAAATTGACAGCCTGGCAACGTCGGAGTAGTATCCAAACTTTAATCGGTGATGCCGGCCTCATCTGGCCGCCGTCGTGGGCCTTCAATCGCCTGGAGGCCGTGGTGCTGCCTCACCGGGCGGAGGTTCGGGCCCTGAAGGCGGCGCTGCTGGAGGGCGGGGCATTCCCGGTCCTCATGTCGGGCAGCGGGGGATCGGTGTTCGGGGTCGTTCCGGACGCCTCGGCCGCGGAGGGGCTGGCAGCCCGCGTCCGGGCCCAGGGGGCCTTCGCGGTGGCCGCGACCACGCTGCCGGCCAATCCGATCGTAGCCCCCCTAGCGTGAGGCCCTGCGCGCCAGCCCTCCGACCGGGACGGGGAGGATCGGGCGACAGCCACTCTTGCGGCGCGGCCCGCGATTGGGGCGTGGCCAAGCGGTAAGGCTCGGGACTTTGGATCCCGCATCCGGAGGTTCGAATCCTCCCGCCCCAGCCATTTCGGCCCGTCGGACCGAAAGGAAATTGCAAAATCTCAAACCGCCAACCGACAACCGGCCAAGCATCAGAAGCGATCGGTTTTCAGTTGTCGGTGGTCAATTTTGCATTGCGTTTGGGACCCGACAGCCGGTCCCAGGACAGCGACCCGAGCAGGAAGGGAGACCCCATGCCCGGCAACTTGGTGCTGACCGCAGGCAATGCGAACCCCAAGCTGGCACAGGAGATCGCGGAGGCCTTGGGGACCCGCCTGGCCGAAGCCGAGGTGTCCCAGTTCTCCGACGGCGAGGTGTTCGTGCAGGTGAACGAGAACGTCCGCGGTGCCGATGTCTTCGTCATCCAGCCCACCTGCCCGCCGGTGAACCACAACCTCATGGAGCTCCTGATCATGATCGACGCCCTGCGGCGCGCCTCGGCGTTCCGCATCACGGCGGTCATTCCCTATTACGGCTACGCGCGGCAGGACCGCAAGGTGCAGCCCCGCGTCCCCATCACCGCAAAACTGGTAGCGGATCTGATCACGGCCGCGGGGACGCACCGGGTCCTGACCATGGACCTGCACGTGGGGCAGATCCAGGGCTTCTTCAACATCCCGGTGGACCACCTCTTTGCGGCGCCGGTGTTGCTGCAGTACTTCCAGCAACGGCTGGCGGAGCATGCCTGGGAGGATCTGGTGGTGGTCGCCCCCGACGCCGGCGGGGTGGAGCGATCCCGGGCCTTCGCCAAGCGCCTGGGGACGTCGCTGGCCATCATGGACAAGCGCCGCACGGGCGCCAACGAGTCCAGAATCATGCACGTCATCGGCGAGGTGCGGGATCGCGACGTGATCCTCTTGGATGACATCATCGACACGGCCGGCACCATTGTCCAGGCGGTGTCCGCCCTGAAGGCGGAAGGAGCCCGCCGCATCCTGGCGAGCTGCACCCATCCGGTCCTGTCGGGCCAGGCGGTCGAGCGGTTGGAGAAATCCGAGATTGCGGAAGTGGTCGTCACGAACACCATCCCCCTGCGGGAGGACCAGCAGAGCAAGAAGCTCACGGTGCTGTCGGTGGCGCCGCTCCTGGCGGAAGCGATTCATCGCATTCACACCGAGACCTCGGTGAGCTCCCTGTTCGTCTGACGCCGCGGGGGGCAGGCAGGCCGAGGCGAACAGTGTCGCACGCAGCAATCCATCCGGCCGACGGTAGGAGGCGGAGGCGCGCATGGCAACGGTAGACCTGAAATGCGAAATCCGAACCAAGGTGGGGAAAGAGGCGGCCCGGCGGGTACGCCGGGCGCAGCGGATCCCCGGGGTGGTCTACGGCGGCCCCGGCGGCCCGATCCCGGTGGCGGTCAAGCCGCAGGATCTGCTCGCGGCCCTCGTCGCCGGAGAAAATGTGCTGATCAACCTCTCCCTGGCGGGAGGCGGGGACGGCCAGACGTGCACGGTGATCCTGAAGGAGCTGCAGTTGGACCCGGTGAAGGGGCGCCCGCTCCACGCCGATTTCCTGGAGATCTCCATGGAGCGGAAGATCCGCGTGGAGGTCCCCCTGGTGCTCACCGGCGACGCCGTGGGCGTGAAGGGCAAGGGGGGCATCCTGGAGCAGCCGTTGCGCCAGCTTGCCGTCGAGTGCCTGCCCCTCAATATCCCCGACCGGATCTCGGTGGACGTCACGAACTTGGACATCGGGGACGCCATCCATGTCCGCGACCTGACCGTCGGAGAAGGGATCCGGATCCTCGAGGACGGCGCCCGGGTGGTCGCCTCGGTGACGATGCCGGCCGCGGAAGAGGTCGTCGCCCCGGTGGAAGAGAAGCCGGCCGAGCCGGAGGTGGTGGGCAGGAAAGAGAAGGAGAAGGTGGAGGCCGAGCCCGAACCCGAGGCCAAGGCCAAGCCCGAGGCCAAGGCCAAGCCCGAGGTCAAGACGAAGCCCGAGGTCAAGACGAAGTAGGTGGGGGCAATTGCCGAGGCGCACTGGCTGGTGGTGGGGCTGGGAAATCCCGGCTCGGGATACGTGGGAACCCGGCATAATGTGGGATTTGCGGTGGTGGATCGTTTGGCGGAGGCGACGCGAGTCCGGTTTGGACCGGGCCGCCACCGGACCGAACGCGCCTGGAGCGATCTCTCGGGTGTCCCCATCCTCTTGCTCAAGCCCCAGGCCTTCATGAACCTGAGCGGGCCGTCCGTGGCCGCCTGGCTGGAGAAGCTCGGCCTGCCGGCGGCGCGCCTGGTGGTGGTTCACGACGATCTGGATCTTCCCCTCGGACGGCTTCGGATCTCGGCGCGAGCCGGCCCAGGCGGGCACCGGGGCGTGGCCTCGATCCAGGCTTCTCTGGGGACCCAGGCGTTCCCCCGGGTGCGCGTCGGCATCGGACGTCCCGGGGAAGGTCAGGGGGCCAGCGCTCGGGTGCTGGAGGCCTTCGCGCCGGAGGAGCTTCCGGCGGTCGGGGTCGTCATCGACCGCGCGGCGGAGGCGGTGCGGGTCTTGATCATCGACGGGCTCGCCAGTGCCATGAATCGCTACAACGTGCGGGGACCGGCCGGCGGTGCGCCGGCCTGAGGGATGGATTTCCCGGGAAAGGAGGGGGCAGCGTGCGGTCGTACGAGGTGATCTTCATCCTGGATCCGGCCCTGGGGGAGGACGGCGTCGAGGCCGCCATTGCGACCGCCACCGGTGCCCTCACCCGGGAAGGTGGCGAGGTCGCCGAGGTCCAGAAGTGGGGGAAGAAGCGTCTCGCCTACGAAATCAAGAAGCACCGCGAGGGCTATTACGTCTACCTCCGGCTCCAGGCGCCGGCTCGGGCCGTGACCGAGCTGGAGCGCCATCTGAACATCGCCGAACCGGTCCTGAAGTTCCTGACGGTGCTCATGCAGGCGCCCCGGCGCAAGGTGGGCAAGGCCAAGACGCCGGCCGGCGCGACGGCCGAGGCCCAGGAGGCCTGAGCGTGGCCAGCTTCAACAAAGTCATCCTCATGGGAAACCTGACACGGGATCCCGAGCTCCGGTATACCCCCAGCGGGGCGCCGGTCTGCAACTTCGACCTGGCGGTGAACCGCTCGTACACCACGCAGGCGGGGGAGCGGCGGGACGAGGTCTGTTACATCACCATCGTCGTCTGGGGGAAGCAGGCGGAGAGCTGCGGCGAGTACCTCGGCAAGGGCCGGACGGTCCTGGTCGAGGGCCATCTGCAGCAGCGATCCTGGGAGACGCCCGAGGGCCAGAAGCGGTCGAAGCACGAGGTCGTGGCGGAGCGCGTCCAATTCCTCGGCCCCCGCAAGGGCGCCCCCGCTCCGGGCGCCGGCGCCGGCATCGGTCCCGGCGCCGGGCCGGCCCCGGCCGACGACGAGGCAGAGAGCCCGCGGGCTCCCGGAGAGAACGACGTCCCGTTCTGATCCCGATCCCGGAGGGAGGGTCCTCAGTGCCCGCGGGCGGACGCCTGGCGGGAGGGAGCGAAGTTCGTGCTGAAGAAACGGCGAACGTATCGGCGTCACAAGGTCTGCAAGTTCTGTCTGGATAAGGTCGGGCAGGTGGATTTCAAGGACGCGAAGCGCCTGCGCAATTTTGTGAGCGACCGCGGCAAGATCATCCCGCGGCGGATCTCGGGTAACTGTGCCCGCCACCAGCGTCAACTCACCGTCGCCATCAAGCGGGCCCGGAGCATCGCGCTCCTCTCCTTCGCGGCCGAGTTGGCCTGATCGCGCCCGGCGCGGGATCGGTGAGGGCGGAGATCGTCGGTGGAGCACACGCGATGGGTGGCGATGGCGGCCGAGGTGCTCCTGGCCGCCCTCCTCGCCGTTGGGCTCTCGGCCTCGGGAAGTTTCCTCCCGGTCCTGGGGGTGTTCCTGAGCCTCCTGTCCCCGCTGCCCTTCGTGCTCCTCCGGCTGCGCCATGGCTTTCCTGCTCTGGCGGTGGCCCTCGCCCTCACGGCGCTGGCTCTGGCGGGACTCTCCTTGGGCGCCCAGGGGATCGTGTTCCTGCTGGAATTTGGGCTTCCGGCCGCCCTGCTGGCGGAGGGGTTGCGGCGGGGGAGCCGTCCGGAGCTTGTCGTGACGGCCGTGGCAGCCCTGCTGACCCTGGGAGGGATGGGGGCGCTGGTGCTGACGTCGGAGGTATGGACCCAGCAGCCCCTGACGCCCCTCCGACGCCACGTGGAGGGGCTCCTGACGGACATGGAGGCCCTGACGGGGCGATTCGGTCTGCCCGGCGAGGGGCCGTTCCCTCTGTACGGGCCGTCTCCCCGGCTCCGGTCGTTCCTGCTGATGGGGTTCCCGGGCCTGTTCTACGCCGGGAGCCTGTTGACCACGTCGGGCTACTTGTGGCTGGTGCGTTTCCTGGCCCCCCGGTGGCCGAACGTCTTCCCGGGCGTCCTGGTCGAGCCGTTCCGGTGGCAACTGCCCGAGCCGCTCGTCTGGGTCTTCATCGCGGGCGGCGCGCTGTACCTCATGCCCCTTCAATGGGTGCAGGCCGTGGGGTTGAACGTCCTCATCATCCTGGTGGGCCTGTATTTTCTCCAGGGGCTCAGCATCGCCGTTTTCCTGTTCCAGCGGTTCCATGTTCCCCGGGCGCTGGCGGCCCTGTCCGTCCTCTTGCTGCTCTTTCAACCGTTCCTCGCCTTGCTGGTGGCGGGGCTGGGATTGTTCGACGTGTGGTTCGCCTTCCGGCAGTTGAGCTTCCCCCGTTCACCGCGGCAGAGCTAGACCCCATGCAGGTGACGTGAACAACGGAGCATGCCCATGCGAGTGATCCTGATGCAGAAGGTGGAGCGCCTGGGAGAGCCCGGGCAGCAGGTGGAGGTGGCGGACGGCTACGCCCGCAACTTCCTCCTCCCCCACCGATTGGCCGTTCCGGCTACGGCGGGAAACGTGAAGTCCCTCGCCCAGCTCACGGCCCAGACCAAGAATCGGGAGGATCGGCTGCGCCTCGAGGCCACCGGGCTGGCTGAGCGGCTGGCGGCGGTGCAGCTCACCCTGAAGCGGCGGGCGGGCGCTGCGGGGCCATCCGGCGAGGCGCCGCCCGCGGCCTCGAATGCGGTCCCGCCTGGCGAGGGGCCGGGGCCGGGGGCCCGCCTCTTTGGATCGGTGACCAGCCAGGACATCGTCCAGGCCCTGGCCGCCCAGGGTCTCAATGTGGACAGGAGGAAGGTCCTCCTCGCCGAGCCGATCAAGACCCTCGGAGTGCACCGGGTGCCGATCCGCCTGCACGCCGACGTGACGGCCGAGGTGACCGTCACCGTCGAGCGAGAGGCATAGGCCCCCTGCGCCTGGGCGAACAGACCATGCCGGAAGCGGCGGTCACGTCCGACAGGATTCCCCCACAGAACCTCGAGGCGGAGATCTCCGTCCTGGGGGCCGTCCTCCAGGATCCGGGGGCTCTCCTCCGGGCCATGGAGGTGCTCCGGCCCGCCGATTTCTACAAGGACGCCCACCGGAAGGTCTTCAGCGCGTGCCTGGATCTCTTCGAGCGGAACGAGCCCGTGGACCTGGTCACGGTGGCCAATGAGCTGATGCGCCGCAAGCAGCTCGAGGAGGTGGGCGGGGCCAGCGCGCTCTCCGCCCTGGTGGACGCCGTCCCGACCGCGGCCAACGTCGCCCACCACGCCCGCATCGTCAAGGACAAGGCGCTGCTGTACGCCCTGATCCAGAAGGGCACGGCCGTGGTGTCGCGGGCCTACGCCGATACAGACGACGTGGACGAGGTCCTGGACTGGGCCGAGCAGCAGATCTTCGAGCTCTCCCAGGACAAGATCAGTCGCGCCTTCGTCCCCGTGAAGAGCGTCCTCAAGGGCACGTTCCAGCTCATCGAGAAGTTGTACGATCGGAAGAGCCACGTCACCGGCGTCCCCACGGGGTTCCGGAAGTTCGACGAGATGACCGCGGGGCTCCAGGCCTCGGAATTCGTCGTGGTGGCGGGACGCCCCTCCATGGGGAAGACCAGCTTCTGCCTCAACGTCGCCCAGCACGCCGCCATCCAAGAGCGGATCCCGGTGGCCATCTTCAGTCTGGAGATGTCCAAGGAGCAGTTGGTCCAGCGCATGCTATGCTCGGTGGCCCGGGTGGACTCCCACAAGCTCCGCACCGGGTACCTCTCGGATGCGGACTGGCCGAGACTCACCACCGGCGCGGGGATCCTGTCGGAGGCCCCCATCTTCATCGACGATACGCCCGGGATCTCCCTGCTCGAGATGCGGGCCAAGGCGCGGCGGCTCAAGGCCGAGCAGGGGCTGGGACTGGTGATCATCGACTACCTCCAGCTCATCCAGGGCCGGGGGCGGGCCGAGAGCCGGCAGCAGGAGATCTCGGAGATCTCCCGCTCCCTCAAGGCCATGGCCAAGGAGCTGGATGTCCCGGTGGTGGCCCTCTCCCAACTCTCCCGGGCGGTCGAGTCGCGTCAGCCGCCCCGGCCCCAGCTCTCGGATCTCCGCGAATCCGGCGCCATCGAGCAGGATGCCGACGTCGTGACGTTCCTGTACCGTCCCGCCTTCTACCGGGCCCGCAAGGCGGAGGAGCCGGACGAGCCCGAGGACAACACGACCGAGGTCATCATCGGGAAGCAACGGAACGGGCCGACTGGCACGGTGCACCTGGCGTTCCTGCGGGAGTACACCCGCTTCGAGGATCAGGAGCGGGAGCGCGAGTTCGAGGGATGACCTCCCCCAGGGGCGCACCGAGGCCACGTGGTCGGGTGCTGGGGCGAGCCGTCCTCTGGGGGCTGGTCTGGGGGTCCGGCCTCTTGCTCGCGCCCGTGGCCGGCGCGGCCGAGGCCCAGTCCGATCCAGCGGAGGTTGCCCCGGCGATCCAGCGGGAGGCCATCAATCTGTGGCCGTTCTACGACAGCCGCTACGATCCGGTGGATCGGGCGATCACGACAGCGGGACTGGGCCCGGTATTCGCCTGGTTTCGGGCTGTCGACGGCAGCGTCGAGCAGGAGGCTGTCCGTCCTTTCTACCATTGGCGGCGCGATGCGCAACTGGATCGCGAAGAGGTTGAGAGCCTGTACCCCATCGTACAGTACACGCGCCACGAGCAGGACACGCAGCTGCAGATCTTCTATGGCATCGACGTCCGCCGCGAAGGATCCATTCCGGAGGAGCACGAGGAGCGGTTTGACCTGTTCCCGTTTTATGCCAGCGGGAGAACCGACAGGGGGCAGGAGTACCGCTGGATCCTTCCCCTGTACGGCACCGTGTACGATCGGATGGGCCGCGAAGAGATTCAGATCGTTCTGTTCCCGCTCTACATGCGCACCCGGTACAAGGGGTGGGAGAACCAATTCTCTCCGTGGCCGATCGTCAAGGTGATGAGCGGTGAGGATGGGCGCACGGGCTTCCACCTGATGCCCCTGTACGGCGAGGAGACGATCCCCGGCAAGTACGAGTGGCGCAGCTTCCTCTGGCCCTTCTTCATGAGCCAGCGCAAGGACCTGGACACAGAGAATCCGGAGGAGAGCACTGTTGCCCTGCCCTTCGTGATGACCATCCGCTCGCCCGCCCGGGACACCACCACCTACTTCTGGCCGCTCTTCACCCACCGGGTGGATCGGGAGCGGGAGTTCGAGGAGTGGCAGTTTCCCTTCCCCCTGTTCATCATCGCCCGCGGCGAGGGCCGGCACGTGAACCGGTTCCTGCCTTTCTTCACCGAGGAGCGCTACACCCTCCGCGGCCTGCCGCTCGTGAAGGAGATGCGGGTCAGGAATTTCGCCGTGCTCTACCCCCTGTACATCCGAACCGAGGAGGAGACGCCCACAAGCCTGGTGGTGCGAGACCGGATCCTCTGGTGGCTGTACTCGGACATCCGGGAGACGGGGAGGGACGGGGAGGCGCGCCGGGTGGACATCTGGCCCTTCTTCCGCTCCGTCCGGAATAAAGAGGGGCGGGTCACCCGTCAGGTCCTCGCGCTCTTGGAACCGCTCATGCCGAGCAACGAGGTGTTCGAGCGCAACTGGTCGCCCCTGTGGGCGATCTACACCTACCGCCGCAATCCCGAGGGGGACGAGGCGCACTCGGTCCTGTGGAACTTGGTGCGGGTCGAGGCCACGCGGGATAGCCGGTCCGTGGAGGTCCTCGGGCCCCTCTTTGCCTACCGGGAGCGGGGGGAGGAGAGCCGCCTGTCCCTGCTGGCGGGGCTGCTGGCATTCGAGCACACCCCGGGGGTCCGAGCGGTACGGCTCTTCGGGCAGCGGATCCTCGCGTGGGCGGACCAGCCCCAGAGGGCGGCCGCCCTGGCCGCCCCGGGAGGAGACCGGTGAATGCGCTCCGCCGTCGGGTCGAAGCCTTCCTGCGCGGCCTGGGGGAGGGCGCGACGCTCTTCCTGGAGGCGGCGTACTGGTGCAAGGCGGCCCCCTGGAACGTGGACAAGATCGTGACCCATCTCCTGCAGTTCGGCAACGCCACGTTGCCCATCGCCTCCCTGATGGCGCTCTTCATCGGGGGGGTCCTGGCGCTGCAGACGGGATCGCGGCTGGCAGAGTTCGGGCTGGAGGGCAACATCGGGGGCATCGTCGGCCTCAGCATGGTCAAGGAGCTGGGACCGGTCATGACCTCGCTCTTGGTGGCGGGACGGGTGGGCTCGGCTGTGGCGGCGGAGATCGGTGCCATGAACGTCTACGAGGAGATCGACGCCCTGAAGACGCTGGACATCAACCCGGTTCGCTACCTGGTGATGCCGCGGCTTCTGGCCAGTGTCATCGCCGTTCCCGCCCTCTGCATGTACGTGAACGTCATCGGCCTGGTGGGCGCCGCCATCGTCTCGGCCGTGAACCCCCAGATCGGCGTCAGCCCCCGGCTGTTCCGCCTGAACTTCCAGGAGGTGGTCAAGTTCGGGGACCTCAAGGACAGCATCATCAAGTCGGTGGTTTTCGGGACGGCCGTCGCGGTGGCCTGCTGTTACGTCGGCCTCCGGACCACGGGGGGTCCCGAGGAGATCGGCCGGGCCGTGACGCGGGCGGTGGTGCTGTCCTTCATGCTCATCTTCGTGCTCAACTATGTCATCACCCGCAGCCTGATGTGACTGCCATGCGCCTCTGGAACCGCGTACTGGATCCCGGAGATCCCCGGATGGAGAGCCCGGGGGCGGTCCGGGGGGAACGGGCCACCCCCGGCGTGCGCGTCGAGGTGCAGCGGCTCAACAAATTCTTCGGCGCGCAGCATGTGCTCCGGGACCTGGATCTGACCGTCGAGCCGGGCGAGACCTTCGTGATCTTCGGGCCATCCGGCTGCGGCAAATCCGTCCTCCTCAAGCACATCACCGGTCTCCTCACGCCGGACTCGGGCCGCATCCTGGTGGACGGCGAGGATCTGGGCGCCGGGGACGGGCATCGGCGGTTCCGGATGGCGATGGTCTTCCAGTCCTCGGCCCTCTTCAACTCCCTGTCGGTGGGAGAGAACGTGGGCCTCTGGCTGAAGGAGCACCGCATCTGCCGCCCCGCCGAGATTGCGCGCATCGTGGCGGAGAAGCTGGCCCTGGTGGGCCTGGCGGGGAAAGAATCGACCATGCCGTCGGAGCTGTCGGGTGGCATGAAGAAGCGGGTCTCCATCGCCCGGGCCCTGGCGGTCAATCCCCACCTGATCCTGTACGATGAGCCCACGGCCGGCCTGGATCCGGTCCTGACGGAGCAGATCGGGCACGTGATTGCGGACCTGAAACGGCTCAAGATCACCTCCCTGGTGGTGACCCACGACCTGAACCTGGGATTCGCGGTAGCGGACCGGTTGGGGATGATCCACGAGGGGCGGCTGATCGAGACGGGGAGCCCGGCCGCAATCCGCGCCACGATGAATCCGGTGGTAAAGGCGTTTATCAGCACCCAGATGAAGATCCTGGAAGGAGGCGCATGACCATGGCGATGTCGCGAGAGGTCAGGGTCGGTCTGTTCCTGGTGATCGCCTTCCTCATCTTGATCAGCCTGTTCGAGCTGCTGGGGAAGGAAACGATCTTCGGGCGGATGGTGGAGTACCGCACCTCCTTCAAGTCCATCCCGGGACTCAAGGTGGGGGACCCGGTCCGGCTGGCCGGGGTGGATGTGGGCACCGTCCGGGACATCCGGGTCATCGGGGCCCGGGTCGAGGTGACGCTGCGGGTCAAACCCGGAACCCCGATCAAGACCGATTCCATCGCCACCATCAAGCTCACCAGCCTACTGGGGACCAATTTCGTGGATATGACCTTCGGATCCCCGGCGGCCCCAGTCGCTCCCCCTGGGAGCCTCCTGCAGAGCAGCGAGCCGCCCGATCTGAATACGCTGCTGGCGCGGCTGAACGACGCCGCCGGGGACATCCAGAACCTGACGAGGCAAGTCAATGAGGGCCTGGGAAAAAGCATCGAGCCGATCAGCTCGACCTTCCAGACCATGGACAAGATCGCCAAGAAGATCGAGAAGGGGGAGGGGACCCTGGGCCGGCTGATCGCCGATGACGCCCTCTACCGGGAGATCCGCGGGATGGCGGGCAACCTGAACCAGGTCAGCCAGCAGCTCGCGAAAGGGCAGGGGACGCTGGGGAAGCTGGTCAGCGATGAGCAGCTCTACCGGGATATCCGGGCGCTCGCCACGGACCTCCGGGGGACGGCCGCCAGCATGAACCGGATCATGAAGGACATCGACAGCGGCAAGGGCAGCCTGGGGAAGCTGGTTCGGGACGAGGCCTTCTACACCGAGGCCCGGGAGGCGCTGAGCGGGCTGCGCACGGTGTCCCAGCGCCTCAGCGAGGGCGAGGGCACCCTGGGCAAGCTGGTGAAGGACGACGCCCTCTACACCGAGATGAAGGGGGCCGTCACCAGCCTGAACAGCATCATGAAGAAGGTCGAGCGGGGCGAGGGCACCCTGGGCAAGCTGGTCAGCGACGACTCTCTGTACTTCACGGCCAAGGACAGCCTGAAGAAGGTTGGCAAGGGGGCGGATACCCTGCGCGAGCAGGGACCCCTGAGCCTCATCGGCATCGCCATCTCGGGCTTCGGCCTCTTCTAGCCCCTGGCACCCGTGGCCGGCAGACGCAGCCATTTCGAGTGCCAGCAGTGCGGCTACCAGGCACCCCGCTGGCTGGGGCGGTGCCCCGACTGCGGGGCCTGGGGAAGCCTCACCGAGGTCGTCTCGGCTTCCGGGACGGCCGCGGAGAGCGGTGCGGTAGAGCGGCCGCAAGTCGCCCCGTCGCCTGCGGTTCCGCTGCCGGAGGTCGCCGGGGTCGCCGGGCGTCGGGTCCGGACGGGGATCGCGGAGCTGGACCGCGTCCTCGGCGATGGGATCGTCCCGGGGGCGATGATCCTGGTCGGCGGCGACCCAGGGGTGGGGAAGTCCACGCTGCTCCTCCAGGCCGCGGCGGCCCTGGCCCAGCAGGGGCGGACCGTCCTGTACGTCTCCGGGGAGGAATCCCCGGCCCAGGTGAGCGAGCGGGGGCGGCGCCTGGGAGCCGAGGCCCCCAGCCTCTACTTCGCCGCCGAAACCTCCCTGGAGACCATCCTCGATCAGATCGCCACCCTCAAGCCGACCGCGGTGGTGGTGGACTCCATCCAGACCATGGGGAGCCAGGCGCTGGCGTCGCCGGCCGGAAGCCTGACCCAGGTCCGAGAGGTGGCGGGCCGCCTCCTGGAGGTGGCCAAGCGCCAGGAGGTGAGTGTCTGGCTGATCGGGCACGTGACCAAGGAAGGCAGCCTGGCGGGCCCCAAGGCCCTGGAACATCTCGTGGACACGGTCGTGTACTTCGAGAGCGGCCCGCACCAGGTGACCCGCATCCTCCGCGCGACCAAGAATCGCTTTGGCCCCACGGATGAGATCGGGGTCTTCGAGATGCAGGAGGGGGGCCTCGTGCCGGTGGACAATCCCTCCGCCCTGTTCCTGGCGGAGCGGCCCAAGGACGCCCCGGGATCGGTGGTGGTGGCGACACTGGAGGGGACGCGCCCGATCCTGGTGGAGCTGCAGGCGCTGGTCACCCCGACGGGGGCCGCCATGCCCCGCCGGGTGGTAAACGGTCTCGACTTCCAGCGGGTGGCCATGCTGCTGGCGGTGGTGGAGAAGCGGTTGCGGCTTCCGCTGGGGATCTCGGATGTCTTTCTGAACGTCGCGGGCGGCCTAACGGTGCAGGAGCCGGCGGCCGATCTGGGCGTCGTGGCCGCCGTGTTCTCCAGCGCCCGGGGCCTTCCGGTGGATCCGACCTGGGCCTTCTTCGGCGAGGTCGGGTTGGCGGGCGAGATCCGGCGGGTCCCGCAGGGGGCCAAACGCCTCGTGGAGCTGGCGCGCCTGGGATTCACCCGGGCGGTCACGGCCCGGGGCGAGACCGAGGCGGTGGTATCCGGCACCGGGACCGGCGCCGGCGTCGCGACCGTCGGGCTCTCCCACGTCGGCGAGCTGGCAGATCTGGTCTCCGCCGGTAAAATGCGGTTTGACTGATTGGTCAGTTTTTGATAACATTCAATAAAATTTTCGTCACAAAGAGGTGCAGCGATGTTCACTGTCGGCCAGAAAGTCGTCTATCCAACGCATGGCGTGGGACGCATCGAGGCCATCGAGCAGAAAGAGGTCTCCGGGAGCCGGCAGGCCTTTTATATCCTGCGCCTCCTGGGCAATGATATGACCATCATGGTGCCCACCGCGAACGCCGAGCGGGTCGGCCTGCGGCAGCTCATCGGGCGCAAGGACGTTCGCAAGGTCATGGAGATCCTGCGCAAGAAGGACGTCGAGATCTGCCCGAACTGGAACCGCCGGTTCAAGGACAACCTGGAACGCATCAAGACGGGATCGCTGTACGAGGTCGCCACGGTCCTGCGCAAGCTGGTGCTGCTCCAGAAGGAGCGGAACCTGTCCTTCGGCGAAAAGAAGATGCTGGAGAATGTGCGGCAGCTCCTGGTGAGTGAGATCTCTCACGCCGCCGGGATCAACGAAGGGGATGCTCGCTCCATGGTGGACCGGACGATCGCCAAGGCCTGAGCCCTCGCCGGCCGGGAGGAGGTGACCTCGCGTGTCGGAGCCGGTGCTGCGCGTCCTGTTCGTCGCCCTGTGCGGGGCGGCGGGACTGCTTCTCTTCACCCGGGAGAGCGGCGGCGGGGAGTTTCCGATCGTCGGCGTCCTGGCGAGCCTAGCCTTCGGCCTGGTGGTGGTCGCCCTGGAACAGCGGCTGCGGCGGGTCCCGGGCACGACCATCGTCCACGCCCTGGTGGGGTTCGTGGGCGGCCTGGTGGTGGGCCGGATCGTCTCTGCGGTTGCGGCCCCCTTCCTGGCGGGCTTCCCGCCCGGCGTGGGCGGATTGGCTCAGATCCTGTGCCTGGTGGGGGGCGCCTACCTCGGGACGTTGGTCGCCCTGGACAAAGCACGGGAGTTCAACTTCGCCGGCTTCATTCGCCTATTGAAAGAGCAGCCGCGGGGCGAGACGTACAAGCTCTTGGACACCTCCGTGATCATCGACGGTCGCATCGCCGACATCACCGAGACCGGCTTTCTGGAGGGGACGTTGGTCATCCCCCAGTTCATCCTGCGGGAGCTCCAGCACATCGCCGACTCCTCCGACCCGCTGAAGCGGAACCGCGGGCGTCGCGGCCTGGATATCCTCCAGAAGATCCAGAAAAAGGTGGAGATCCGGGTCGAGATCAGCGACATGGACTTCCCCGAGATCCGCGAGGTGGATAACAAGCTGGTGGCTATGGCCAAGGCCCTGAACGCCAAGATCGTCACCAACGACTTCAACCTGAACAAGGTGGCGGAGCTGCGCGGGGTCGGGGTCCTGAACATCAACGAGCTCACCAATGCCCTCCGACCGGTGGTTCTCCCGGGCGAGGACATGCGGGTGTACGTCCTGAAGGAGGGGAAGGAATACAACCAGGGGATCGCCTACTTGGACGACGGCACGATGGTCGTGGTGGACAACGGGCGCCGGCACATCGGCCAGACGATCGATGTGTGCGTCACGTCGGTCTTGCAGACCACCGCCGGGCGCATGATCTTTTCGAAGCTGAAGGAAGAGGCGGAGGCCGCCTGAGGCAGCGGAAATCCCAAATTCCCCCTTCCGTATCCTGCGGGCCGGTTCGGGGCCGGTTCCTGGGCGCGGGGTACGGAACGGGGGATTTGGGATTTTCCTTGTGGGGAGCGCTGGCATGCACGTGACCGCCATCGTGCCGTCGGCGGGGGGTGGGACCCGGTTGGCGGGGAACTTGCCCAAGCAGTACCTGCCCCTGGCCGGGATTCCCCTCCTCACCCGGACCCTCCAGGCGCTGCAGGCGTCGGGCCGCGTGGACAGCCTCATCCTGGTCGTGCCGCCCGGCCACGAGGCCCGCTGCCGCACGGAACTTCTCGAACCCTTTGGGCTTCACGCCGACGCGGTGGTCCCGGGGGGAGCCGATCGCCAGGCCTCGGTGCTTGCCGGCCTCTCCCGCATCCCGGAGGGCACCGACCTGGTCTTGGTGCACGACGGAGCGCGGCCCTTTGTCACGGGCGAGCTGATCCGGGCGGCGGTGAGCGCGGCCGCGGCGGCGGGGGCGGCGGTGGTGGCGGTTCCGGTCACGGATACCATCAAGGTGGCTGGCCCGGACGGCTCCGTAAAGGAGACCCCGGAGCGCGGCCGGCTCTGGGCGGCCCAGACCCCCCAGGTGTTCCGCGCTGCCCTGCTTCGGGACGCCCATCGGCAGGCCCTGCAGGACGGTTTTCGCGGTACCGATGACAGCGCCCTGGTGGAGCGCCTGGGCCATCCCGTGCGGCTTGTCCCCGGCACGCCGGAGAATCTCAAGATCACCACACCGGCCGATCTCGCCCTGGCGGATCACATCCTGCAGACCCGGCAGCGGGAACCGGGGAGGCGTCCGTGAGCCCGGGCGGCGAGGCGCGCGTGCGCGTGGGGGTGGGCTTCGACATGCACCCCCTGGTGGCGGGCCGACCGCTGATCCTGGGCGGCGTCCGTATCCCCTTCGAACGGGGACTCGACGGGGATTCGGATGCGGACGTGCTGACCCATGGCATCCTGGACGCCCTCTTGGGGGCAGCCGGGGAGGGGGACATCGGCACGCACTTCGGGGTGGGTCGGCCGGAGATGCGGGGGATCTCCAGCCTGGTCCTCTTGGAGCGGGTGGTGACGATACTCGCAGCCAAGGGGTATCAACCGAACAACGTGGACGCGACCGTGATCGCGGAGGCCCCGCGGATCGGCCCCCACATTCCCGCCATGCGCAAGGCCTTGGCCGCGGTCCTGCGGATCGATGAGGACCGGGTCAACGTCAAGGGGACGACGGCGAAGGGCCTGGGATGGCTGGGGGCAGGGCAGGGGATTGCGGCCATGGCAGTGGCCAGCCTGGTCCCCGTCCCGACCGGACGCCCGGGAGTCTCCTCGCACCGAACCCGGCGGCCGCGGCACGGTCGATGAGCCGGCAATGAGGACTGGGTCATCATCATGGCCCTGAGTCTCTACAATACCCTGACGCGGAAGCTGGAGCCCTTCGAGCCCCTCGTCCCGGGCGAGGTGCGCATGTACACGTGCGGGATGACGGTCTATGACCTCTGCCACATCGGTCACGCGCGCTCCCTCCTGGTGTTCGAGGTGATCCGGCGATACTTCGAGTACACAGGCCACCGCGTGACGCTCGTCCGGAACTTCACCGACGTGGACGACAAGATCATCGATCGGGCGCGCCAGCTTGGCATTCCCTGGGATGCCCTGGCGCGGCAGTATATCGAGGCCTTCTACGAAGACCTGGACGCCCTGGGGCTGCGCCGGGCGGATGTCGAGCCGAAGGCCACCGATCACATCCCCGAGATGATCGCCATTATCCAGACCCTCCTCCAGCGGGGGCTGGCCTACACCAGAGAAGGGGGGGACGTCTATTTCGCGGTGCGCCGGTTCGCCCAGTACGGGAGGCTCTCCCACCGGAGCCTGGAGGATCTGCGGGCGGGGGCCCGGGTCGAGGTGGACGAGCGCAAGCGGGACCCCCTGGATTTCGTCCTCTGGAAGTCCTCCCGCCCCGGGGAGCCCACCTGGGACAGCCCCTGGGGGCCGGGCCGGCCCGGCTGGCACATCGAGTGCTCCGCCATGGCGTCGAAGTACCTGGGAGAGACCTTCGACATCCACGCCGGAGGAGAGGACCTCATCTTTCCCCACCACGAGAATGAGATCGCCCAGTCGGAAGGGGCCACGGGCAAACCGCTGGCCCGTTACTGGCTGCACAACGGGTTCGTCACCGTGAACGGGGAGAAGATGGCCAAATCCCTGGGGAACTTCGTGACGATCCGGGATGCGTTGAGCCGGCACAACCCCGAGGCGCTGAAGCTCCTGCTCGTGTCCACGAATTATCGCGGACCCCTGGACTATTCTGACGCCGCCGTCGTGGAGAAGGCCAAGGCCCTCGGCGGCATCCAGGATTTCCTGCGGACGGTCCAGTCCATGGGTGTGGAGATCTCGGGGGGGACCACGCCCGGCACGGCACCGCTGGAGGAATCGGGCCAGGACCTGCCCACGGCGGAGGCCGCGTTTCGGACGGCCATGGATGAGGACTTCAACACGGCCCGGGCTAGCGGGGTGCTCTTCGACCTGGTCCGGGAGGGCAACCGCCTCCTTCGCGACGCGGACCGATCGAGCGGTCCGGCGCCGTCCACCCTTTCCGCCCTGCGACACCTCGCCGGCCAGTTGCGCCGACTGGGTGCGGTCCTGGGCCTCGATCTTCGCGCGAGCGGCCCGGTGGTCCGAGCGGTCGGCGCGGTTCGGCTCGAGCGGTCCGTGGAGGGCGCGCTGCAGGAACTGGCGGCCCTGGTCACAGGCCAGGGTCCCCGGCCCGAGCATCTCGCGGACCGGCTGACCGCGGTGGTGCAGGAGCTTCTCGCCCACCGTGAGGCCGCGCGACAAGAGAAAGCCTGGGCCGCGGCCGATGCAATCCGCCGGGCCCTGACCGCCTCCGGCTTTCGGCTGGAGGATACCCGGACCGCGACGCACGCCGTGTCGCAGTTCACGGACGGTCCAGGACGGCCAGCCATCGCCGTCACGCTGGTCAAGGAGTGAAGGCGCCCACCCATCGCCAGGCCAAGGCTGCCGGGATCCAGATCCTGGCAGGCCCGCACGCCGTTCTCGAGGCGATGCGGGCGAGCCGGCGGACACTGCACCGAATTCTCCTCGCGCGCCAGGGGCCAGGAGCCGCCATCGAGGCGATCCTCCGGATGGCTCGGGCACATGGGGTGCCCGTCGAGGTGCGGTCGCGAAGTGACCTGGACAGGCTCGCCGGTGGGATAGCACATCAAGGGGTCCTGGCGGAGGCTGGGCCGTTTCCCTATCTGGAGCCGGAAGAGGTCGCGACCCGGGCCCTCCGCGGCCCGGGGGCCGCTTTTCTGGTGGTCCTGGATGGGATCCAGGACCCTCACAACCTGGGGGCGATCATCCGGACGGGGGAGGCGGCGGGGGCCCACGGCCTGATTCTCCCCCGGGATCGCGCCGCACCTGTTACGGGTGCCGCGGTCCGGGCCTCGGCCGGTGCCTCGGAGCATCTCCCCGTGGCGCAGGTGACCAACCTGGCCGCGTTCCTGAAATGGGTGAAGACCCAGGGCATATGGGTGGTAGGTGCGGATCCCGCGGGTGCGCGTCTCCTGTATGACGTGGACCTGAGGGGGCCGTTGGCCCTGGTGATCGGGGCAGAGGGGCGCGGACTGCGGCCGGTGGTGAAGAGCCGCTGCGACCATACCGTGCGTATCCCGGCCGTCGGCAAGGTCGGGTCTCTGAACGCGTCCTGCGCAGCGGCCGTCTGCATCTTCGAGATCATTCGGCAGCGGTGGGGCAATAAAGGGCAACGAGGGATGTAAATTGGTGAAAATAAGTGAAATAATGGAAAAAATCACCATCTGGCCCACTGAAGGCATTGGGATTTTTGCATAGCCGAAAAAATCATGTTGTCTGCTTTTTGGAAAACATATATATTGTACGTTTGTCTGCTGGCGTAGCTCAGCAGGTAGAGCAGCTGATTTGTAATCAGCCGGTCGGGGGTTCGATTCCCTCCGCCAGCTCCACCGTACCCGGCACGCCCACCGGCTGAATCGGCTCTCAGGCGGTGGAGCCGTTCCATCCGGGGAGATACCCAAGCGGCCAAAGGGGGCAGACTGTAAATCTGTTGGCTCATGCCTTCGGAGGTTCGAATCCTCCTCTCCCCACCAGGCAGTACGGCTGCCGACTTCCGGCGTTCTGGGTGTTGAGAGGGCGATCTTCGGGAAGGTCGTGGGGCTTTCCTAATTGAGTGCCCGGAGGGGATTGGGGTAATTCGCATGACGCAAGCGGGAATAGCTCAGCTGGCTAGAGCGCGAGCCTTCCAAGCTCGGGGTCGCGGGTTCGAATCCCGTTTCCCGCTCCACGTGAGATCCCACGTTCGCCGGCAATAATCCGCGCAAGAAGGTTCGGTCGGGTTCATGCCTTCCCTGAGGCTGGGAAGATCAGGGTACTGGCGAATCCTGGTGTGTGCGGCCCTGCTGTGGTCCGGGGCACCTTCGGCCTGGGCGGCCAGTCGGGAGGCGCTCCGCCTGAACGAGGAGGGGATCGCCCTCACGGCGAAGGGGCAGTATGAGGCAGCGGCCGCCCGGTTCACCCAGGCCCTGCGGCTGAGCCCGGGGGATGAGGTCATCCGCCGGAACCTGGCGCGGGTGCGCACGGTCCTGGGGCATCGGTATCTGGACGCAGGGTCGCTCTCGCAGGCGCAAGGGGAGTACCAAGCAGCCCTGGATTTGGTTCCGGATGAGCCGGCCGCGCTGCTGGGGCTGGGCGATATCCAGCATCGGAATCGGCAGCCTCGTCTGGCGGCCGAGTTCTACCGGCGGGCCGTCGCGGCCGAGCCGACCAATCCCGATGCCTACGCGCGCTTGGCAGAGGCGTATTACCAGCAGGGAGATCCCACCGCGGCCGTGTCGGAGTGGGAACGGGCGCTGGCCCTCCGACCGGATGATACGACCGTGCGCCGGCGACTGGAGCAGGTCCAGCGAGAGGCGAGGCTTCAGACTGGTTATACCGCGCGGGAGAGTCAGCACTTCCGGGTCATCTACGAGGGGCAGCGCCGCGAGGATATCGGACAACCCCTCCTGGGGATCCTTGAGCGCGCCTATACTGATGTCGGGTATGAGCTGGGGGCGTACCCTCCCTACGAGGTCCAAACGATCTTTTACTCGGAGGCCGAGTTTACCGACTCACACTATGGTGTGCTGGATGGGAAGATTCGGGTCGGCCTGAGGGGGTTACGGCTGGAACACCCCCTCCTTCGCTCGGTCCTGTATCACGAGTACACCCATGCTCTGGTGTATGCCGTCACGCGGGGCAATCACCCACCCCGCTGGGTGGACGAGGGCTTGGCAGTCCACATGGAGAAGCTGCGGGCGCCGAGGTTCAGGGAGGAGGCGATCCGTCAGGCACGGGCCGGGGTCGTTCCCTCCTTGGACCAGTCCCCGTACGTTCATGGGTCGCCCGCGGTGGAGCACCTGATCGAGCGATACGGCATGGCCCGGGTCCGGCACATGCTCCAGCGGATGGGCGAGGGACTCCCGTTCAACCGGGCATTCCAGGAGACGTTCCAACGAGACTTCGCCACTTTCCAACGGGAGTTCCGGGACCTGCTGGTGCGGGGATACTGACGACCGTCAGTTAAGAACGGACAACCGACAAGGGAAAACCGGACAATGGCCAGTTTGGCGTTGTCAGCTTTTCGTTTCCGGTTGCTGCCAAGGCAAAGAGGCCCACGTAGCTCAGTTGGCAGAGCGCGTCCTTGGTAAGGACGAGGTCACCAGTTCAATCCTGGTCGTGGGCTCCAGCCATCGGGGTGCGGATTTTCATTCAGGACGGCCGGGAACACCGGCGAGGGAGGTCGGGAGGACGCCTGTATGGCCAAAGCCAAGTTCGAGCGGACCAAGGAGCACATGAACGTCGGGACCATCGGGCACATCGACCACGGGAAGACCACGCTCACCGCCGCCATCACCAAGGCCCTGGGCCTGAAGAACCCCAAGG